>Ga0208641_1000230_pt1 | contig 39774 bp, 42 predicted proteins | sample ETN02SmetaG_2_FD_185789 | JGI IMG/M metagenome (GOLD analysis project Ga0208641, IMG submission 185789) | Marine microbial and viral communities from oxygen minimum zone, Eastern Pacific Ocean - ETNP2014F10-02SV253 (SPAdes) (version 2) | ecosystem: Environmental > Aquatic > Marine > Oceanic ... | reverse complement strand
ATAAGGACCAGTATGATGCCATTATGGAGGGCATGTCCGCATTCATGAAATATTTTTTGTCCAAGCCTACGGGAGGTTACCGTTTGCACTGCAGTACGCACCCCAATACCCATACTCATCACTACCCAGAGCAGTAGAGATCCCATCCCTGTTGCTGCTAAGGCAACAGCACCTAACCTACTTACCATTGCCATATCAGTCAACCCCATTACTACTCGGCTTAAATTGCTAAAAATAATGGGAATAGCAAGGGTAATTATCTCAGATGAGATTCTTTTATCAAATTTATTGAATTTCATTATTTTTTTAAGAATGAATGCTAAGCGATTTTACTTGCTGCTGACAAATTGTGATAAATTGTCAGGAAGGTCCACTTCCATGAGTAAAAGAGCCTGCCCATGGGTTTTACCCTGGGCATCATTAATAAGAGATTCGCTTCCGCCGCCACCTAAACTATCTCCTAATATAAAATTCAATGCTAGGAGATTATCCATTTCATAGCGAAGAATTTCTCCTTTAGCAATGCTCTTAAAATGCTGTTTTATAACAGATGTGGAAATGTTAATTTTTGCCCATTCATATAATTCTTGAGATGTAAACATTAAACCCACATTTGAATGGGCGCCTTTATCTCCTGACCGTGCATGGGCAATTTGATGTAATGTTATCTTCATATGTTAAACAACATCCACTGAAGTGTGTACAAGTGCTTTGGGTATGAGAGCCGGCCAATAGGCTATAATCTCTTGAGCCTTGGGTCTGCCACCTGAAAAACCAGTAATCCCCGGAGGTCCACTGGTAATAACTGGTGCCAATTCTTTCCCAAATCGATTAACTTTATTTTTATCAGAATCTTTCACACCCAAACGTAAAACTACCTCGTTAATTTGTGAGGGGAATGCATTAATTTCGCCATGACAAGAAGATAGCCCTAAATATTCTGTGGATGTATCTTCAAATGTAACGCCAGTATTTTTCAGTCTTTTCCAAATTATTTCTGCAGTTAATTGTGCTTTTTCATAGGCATTTGGTCCAGATACGGTAAGTTGACCTGAAGCCTTATATCCAGCAAAATATGAAATAGAGACTTTGTAGCTATCCGTTGGTGGAAGGCCTGCCACATTTGAGATGGACACTTTATTACCTCCTAAATCATTAATGTTAAATGAAGTAAAATCAACACATACATCTGGCGAGATATAATGATTAGGGTCCCCCATTTCATATAAAACCTGCTCCCCTATTGTTTCACGACTGATCAGTCCACCAGAATTTTCATGTTTGGTGATATAGAATTCTCCACTTGGCTGCATTTCAATAATAGGGTACCCTACATCTGCCAAATTTGGTACATCTTGCCATCTGGAATAATTCCCACCGGTGCATTGGGCGCCGCATTCGGTAATATGCCCAGCTAAAGTTCCCGCTGCCAATAAATCATAATCTTGATCCTTCCAACCAAATTCATAGATACATGGCCCCAATGCCAGCCCTGGGTCTGAAACTCTGCCTGCCAGTACAATTTGCGCTCCTTTATCTAAAGCTTCTGATATGGTAGAACTGTTGATGTATACATTGGCAGAATAGACCTTATCCATTATAGAATCAAAATCAGCTCCTGTATCCATATTTTCAAAGGAAACGCCTTTCTTTCTAAGTTCAGCCAGCGTTGGAAAAATATCATCGCCCTGAATCACTCCTATCTTGATTTCCTTTCCGGAATTTTTAGCCAGCTGAATCAGTTCCGATCTGCAGGATTGAGGATTTACCCCCCCAGCGTTGGTAATAACCTTTACTCCTTTATCTGAAATTTCAGGAAGAATTCTTTCAACCAAATCCAGAAAATCACGTGCATACCCAGTATTAGGATTTTTCAACTTCTGCCTCTGCATAATTGAAAGGGTTACTTCTGCTAAATAGTCTAATGTGAGATAATCTAATGGCCCATCTTTAGCCAGCCTTACTGGAGCATCTATAGAGTCACCCCAAAATCCTTGACCATTTCCTATTCGAATGATATTGCTCATACCTGCAGCACTCCAAACTTTGGTTCCGGTATTTTCGTTTGATGGGCAACAATTTCAAGGGAGCGAATAATCACATTTCGAGTTTCTCGAGGATCAATAATTTCATCTATCCACATACGGGCTGCCGCATATCGAGGATCTGATTGCACATCATAATTTTTCTTTATTTTAGTAATCAGGTCTGATTTTGTTTTCTCATCAACATCACCCATTTTAGCTAATTTTATTTGAGCTAATGTTTTTGCAGCAGAATCTCCCCCCATTACTGCAATTTTAGCAGATGGCCATGCAAACATGAATCGCGGGCTATATGCTCGCCCTGACAATGCATAATTACCAGCACCATAACTCCCTCCTATTACCAGAGTAATCTTCGGGACAACGGAATTGCTCACTGCATTTACCATTTTAGCTCCATCTTTTGCAATACCTCCCCATTCTGAATCTTTACCAACCATAAATCCATTTACATCATGCATAAATAATAATGGAATTTTATCTTGATTACAATTCATTATAAATCTGGCACCCTTATCTGCCGAATCAGAATAGATTACACCACCCATCTGCATTTCACCCTGCTCCGTACGAGAAATTTTTCGCTGGTTGGCTACAATACCAATATTCATTCCCCCAATTCTTGCAGTCCCGCATACTAAAGATTTACCATAGGTCATTTTAAATTCACTAAAATCACTATCATCAACGATTCTGGAAATTATTTCACGGACATCATATTGTCCAGGATTTTCAGGATGGAATAAGCCAATGAGTTCATTTGGAGAAAATTGAGGTGGCGTAAATTCCTTCCGTTGAAATGCCAAAGAATTACTAATATTTAATCCACTCATAATTATTCGAATTCTCTCCAAACCAGACAGATCATCTTTTTCGTGGAAATCGGCAGTACCACTAATGGCTGAATGGGTGGTTGCTCCTCCTAATGTATCTGCATCAATATCTTGTCCGATGGCTGCTTTTACCAGTGCCGGACCTGCCAAAAACATACTGGCACCTTCAACAATTATATATTTATCACACATAACAGGGAGATAAGCACCTCCAGCAACACAGGGGCCCATTACCGCTGCGATTTGCGGTATGCCCAGTGCTGAGAGTCTGGCGTTATTGTAAAATATTCTACCAAAATGTGCTTCATCTGGAAATACTTGATCTTGAAGTGGTAAAAACACGCCTGCCGAATCAACTAAATAAATTATTGGGAGGTTGTTTTCTAGGGCAATTTGCTGGGCTCTGAGCGTTTTCTTTAAGGTGACCTCAAAATATGCACCTGCTTTTACCGTTGCATCATTTGCAACAACTACACAGTCATAGCCTTCAATTTTTCCAATACCAATAAGAGTTCCAGATGCAGGAGGTGAGCCATATTCTTCATACATACCCCAAGCAGCATAAATTCCAAGTTCAAAAAACTGAGTTCCAGAATCTATTAGATGGTCAATTCGCTCTCGAGCAGTAAGGCGTTTCTTATTATGCTGTTTTTCAATAGCAATAGTTCCTCCACCTAATTTTATTTTTTTCTGCTCTTCAATATAAAAAGAAATGTATTTAAGAAAATCATCAGAATTTGATTGAAATTTATCTGGATTCATTTTTTCAATTGGTGTTCCTATTTTATCCATCTGACCACCTACCCATTTTTTCATACTTTTCAATTCTATCCTCTATCCTTTTTTCAGGGTCAATTTTGATTAATTCAGCAAAGGAATCCAAAATTGCTTCTTTTAAGGTTTCGGCAGCCTGATTATAGTCTTGATGAGTTCCACCAATAGGCTCTGGCAAAATAGCATCGGCAATTCCCAATTCCTTTAAATCTTTTGCAGTTACCATCATTGAATCGGCAGCCTCTGAAGCTCTGGAGGAATCGCGGAATAATATAGTTGCACAACCTTCTGGTGAAATAACCGAATACCAGGTATTCTCAAAACATAATATCTTATCACCAACACCAATACCTAAGGCTCCGCCTGATGCTCCCTCTCCAATAACAACATTGATTATAGGGACTTTTAATTTTGCCATCTCAAAAAGATTTCTTGCAATTGCTTCAGCCTGACCACGTTCCTCAGCCCCAAGCCCAGGATATGCTCCAGGAGTATCAATAAGTGTTAAAACTGGAATATTATATTTCTCTGCCAACTTCATTAATCGCAAAGCTTTTCGATATCCTTCAGGGCGCGCCATACCAAAATTTCTAAAAACTTTAGACTTAGTTCCCCTGCCCTTTTCCTGGCTGATAATCATGAGATTCAATGTGTCTATTGTAGCAATACCGCAAATCATTGATGGATCATCAGAAAAGTATCTATCTCCATGCAGTTCAAACCAATAATCAGTTATTCTGCTGATATAGTCTGAGGAATAAGGTCTTTTGGGATGCCGGGCTAATTGCACTCTCTCCCAACGAGAGAGATTTGCATATAAAATTTTCTTCTCTTCTAATAATTGATCCTCTAATTTAGTGACAGCATCACTCACATCCATTCCCGTTTTGATACCGGTAGCCTTTATAGAATCAATTTTATCTTCAATCTCTTTTAATGAAGATTCGAAGTCAAGTGTATAATTTGACATTATATTTTAAAAATAGATTTTAGTAATATTTCAATATCGAAAATCAATGAATACTGCATTGCATAATAGTTCTCAAATTTACGAATATAGTTCATATCGATATTCACTGCTTTTAGATGTGGTAAACCCGTTACTCCTGGTTTTACAATGAATTGTGGGTTGGTAGAAGATGCATTGATTATTTGTGACCCTACAAAACTGAGAGTACCATTTAAAATCATAAATAGTAACGATATATCCTGAATTAATTTACTGCTTGATCGGTATCGGATTATTTCAGATTGCGATCCATTAACTGACCATATTTTTTCTCTATCATATTGTTTTAATAGCAGAAAATATAAATGAACAGGAATTGAAAGAAATATAAGGATTGATGATAAAAATATATCAAAGGATCGCTTTATAAACTGATGAAAATTGTCAAATAGAGGAAGTTCGATTTCTAATAGAGGAACGCCAGCTAAATTTTCAACCACACCTTTTCCAATGAGCATTTTTTCCCCTTTTGGCACCAATTTGCAATTAACATTCATTCCGGAAAGTTTATCCAATAGTTTTATAAGTTTTCTGATGTTTATATAATTTTCAGGAATAATAATTTCATTTATGTTATGATTTTTAATTAAACCTTTCACATCATCTAATCTGCCGAGGAACTTATCAGTTCCAGAATGATTTCCATCATCAATAAACCCCATTAATATAAAATGAGATTCAAGAGTATGATGTAATAAATTACCCACTCGCATAGATTCCATACCAGTTCCTAAAATTGCAGCTCTACGGGTAAAAAGTGGTGTGCTCATGGATAAGTTGATTTTACGGTATCGATATAATATATAGATTCCAATACGCCATCCCGCAGATATAATTGCAGTAAGTAAAAAGGTGATAAATAAAACAGCTCTCGAATATGCAATTACAGAAATAAAATAAGTAGAAGTTGCTGATAAGAAAAACGTGATTAATACTACAATGAGTGATCTGCCGTAGGAAAGATAATCTTTTTTATACAGATTAAGCCAATAGGAACTAATTGCCCAACACAGAATAAAGTCCAAAATTAAGAGCCAATGAGTTTGTACTGTGGAAATTGAAACTATTTCATGATGATAGTTAGAATACCAAAAATAAATGGCTATTGTAAAGCTAAATAGTATGGATGAAAAATCTAATACCCCTGAAATAATACGTGTTGAGTATACTTTTAAATAGGCTAAAGTTTTTCTGATAGAAATCCCCAAGGAAACCAAAAAACTAAAATATTTCCATGATGAATACAAATCGCTATATTTATTATAAAACCTATGTAAAGCCGTATAAAATATCTGAATCATGTCATAGGGTGCAGTTTTTGAACTTTCACCTTTATAATGAATAATGCTTGTAGCAGGGTTATAAATGATTGCATACCCTAATTGTTTTATTCGGTGGCAGAAGTCTAAGTCTTCACCATACATGAAAAATGACTCATCAAATGTACCTATTTTATCAACTATTAATCTAGGAAATAGCATGAAGGAGCCGCTTATAGCATCAACATTATGAATTTTATTTTCATCTAAGAAAGTAAGGTTATATTTCCCGAAATACTTACTTTTGGGGAATATTTTGCTTAGTCCAATTAATTTAAAGAAAGCTGAAAGCGGATTAGGAAAGCTTCGCTTACATGGCAATTGCAATGAACCATCAGGATTTAATATTTTTGGCCCAATACAGCCCGTATTTCGATTTTTCTCCATATAATCTAATAATTCACTAAATGTATTGTCGCTTAGCAGTGTGTCTGGGTTTAAAACACAAATAAATTCTCCAACAGAATTCTCAATCCCAATATTAACTGCTCTTGAAAACCCTAAATTTTCTTTATTCTTAATTAATTTAATATGAGGATATTCATTTTCTACCATCCTACATGAATCATCATGGGAATAATTATCAATAATAATAATTTCATATTCCTCAAATCTATTCGATTTAATGATGCTTTGCAGACATTGTCGAAGATAGCTGCAAACATTATAACTGACTATAATTATTGATAATTTCAAAATAATTTAAATATTTTCTTTATAAATAATTTGGGCACCATAAGAATAGCTTCTATAACAATAGCCCTATTCATTTTAGATTCACCAACCGTTCGATCTGTAAAAACAATGGGGATTTCTAATACCTTAAAACCCTTAATCCATGTAAGAAAATTCATTTCAATTTGAAAAGAATAACCTTCAGAATAAATTTTTGACAAATCAATGGACTCTAAAACATCTCGTTTAAAACATTTAAACCCGCCAGTGGAATCTTTTATAGGAAACCGGATAAATATTTTTGCATATAAATTTGCACCGTAACTCAATAAAAGCCTGCGCATTGGCCAATTAACAACATTCACCCCATCAATATATCGACTGCCAATAACAAGATCAGCAGATTTCGACATTTCAACCATACGAGGAATATCATCAGGATTGTGTGATAGATCAGCATCAATCTGCACTATCAGATCATATCCCTTGTCTAATGCCCATTTAAATCCTTCACAATAGGCAGTCCCTAGACCAAGTTTTTTTTCTCGTTCCAATATGAAAATATGTGTGTTTTTGGCCATATAAGATTTTACAATATCAGCAGTTCCATCAGGGGAATTATCATCGATTATTAAAAGATCCATTTCAACTGGAATCAAAGTTATTCTACTAATTAACTCTGCAATATTTTTCTTTTCATTATAAGTTGGCGATATTGCTAAAATTTTCATTTAAAATTCAATTCTCTCTTTAATAACTTCAAATTGTAATTAGTGGAATAAGACAGCGAATTTAATTCTTTTTCTAATTTGCCAATGAGCAAACCACTATGGAGTGGCCGTTCTGCAATATATGAATTTACTTTTCTACTTAGAGAATCTGTATCAATTTTTGAAATTAAGCCTAAATCAAATCCGAATACTTTTGCAATTTCTACTGCAAACTCATACCTGCTTATGTAATCATCACTTCCTATATGAAGAATTCCCTCATAATCCATTATTATAGCTTGAAATACGGCATTAACGAAATGATTGCTAAGAGTAGGATTAGATGTTTGATCTGCAACTACTGAGATGGCCTGCTTTTTTAGAAGAGATTTATACACCCATGCAAAGAAATTCCCCTTACAGAAAAGATCAGAACTATATAAAACATTTGGCCGAAATATAGACCATTTTCTTCGGGTACCTCGGAGAAAATTTTCAGCTTCCAATTTAGTTTTTCCGTAGTAATTTACAGGAAATGTATGATCATCTTCACTATAAGGACCATTTGATCCGTCAAAAACATAATCTGATGATATTTGAATTATATGGGTATTCACTTCTGATAATTGAATCAAATTACGCAGACCTTCTACATTTACCTGATGCGCCAATTCTTTATTCAATTCACTGCCATCAACGTCTGTATAAGCCGCACAATTAATAATAATATCAGGTTGAAATGAAGCTAAAAGAGTTGCTGTATTATCTTGATTAGTTACGTCTAATTTCTGGACATTTCGTCGATTATTTGCTAATTTTGTGGAATTTTTGGCCGTGGATAATATATTAAATTTACCTGATAAACCTATTTGCAGCGCCTTCCCAAGTTGACCTTCAGCGCCAGTAATTAGTATTTTTCTCGCCAATTAAAGTTTACATCCAATATCTTTAAATTCTTTAAGTTTATCAGAAAGAGTTGTGTTATTTAATGAAAGTATTTCAGCCGATAATATTGCGGCATTAATAGCTCCAGCTTTTCCTACAGACATGGTTGCTACCGGCACACCTTTAGGCATCTGAACCGTTGAAAGGAGTGCATCCAAGCCATCTTCAATTCCACCGCCTAATGGTATTCCAACAACCGGAAGCGTTGAGTGAGCCTTTAATGCGCCAGCTAAGTGTGCTGCCATACCTGCAGCGCCAATTAGAACATGATACCCATTGTCTCGTGCAGAAGATGCAAATTTACTAACATCATCAGGATTTCTATGAGCAGACATTACCCGCAAATCTAATTCAATATCAAAATAATCAAAATACTTACGCGATGCTTCAACTGTCTTTTTATCTGATTCACTTCCAATTAATAATGCCACTTTGCCATTCATATTTTATGTTGCTCCTTTTTTCAATGTTTTTGCTATAATTTCTAATTGTTTAATTAGAAGATTTTTTTTATGTCCAGGATAATTAACAAAACCGCTCACTAAAATTACCTCATTATGGGTTTCAGTTTCAAATATATATACAAAAAAAGGTCCTCCGGATTCGCTTTCATCATGTTCATATATTCCTCTCATAATATGCAGATTAATACCTTCGCCTGGATAATTTGCAGTATTTTTATAGAATTCACTAATTTTAATGCTCGGCATTAATTCTGCAAATTCATCAGCTAAATATGTCCATGCCAAATCTTTTTGCAAATAATTTTCTTTTTTACTTTTATGAACTGTAATCCATCTATATGGATAGCCACGCCCTATCCATAAAAATGGTTTAACTGAATCTGCTTTTATTATTTTGTAATCTGGCTGCAAATCAAGTGAATAGCCAAAATAATCTAAAACAACGTTTGAAAGACTGTCATTTATACCATGCTTAAATATTTTATTCTTCATTCTAAGCTCAACCATATTTCTAAATTCATTTAATATCCATTCCCCGTTATTATTAATCTCCTTTTCCATGGCGATAGCATCTAAGGAATGAATGCCGCATATAATTTGATTATTAGCATATATATTTTCTAAAATAAACAGCGATGCATCTTTTTTATGATTTTTCGTAATACGCGCCATTAAATAATCACCTGTTGAATCTTTAGGAAAATCAAGAGATGTAATTATTATATTTCCATATTTATTTACATTTTCCAGTTTCCAAGGGGCTTTATATATGATAGAAAATTCTTTTTCTGGCTGAGGAGTATAAAGTGTATTAGAAAATAAATTTCCTAATATTCTTTCAACATGAGGTTGATCTTCAGGAGAAACAATTATTATTATTTCGTTTTCTTTTCCAACTGGTTCAGAAAGGCAGGAGCATGAAGCAACAAAAATACAAATAAATGATATTATGCTTTTTTGCAAATAACTAATAAAGATGATGATTGGTCTGGCCCATTCAACAATGTCACTATTATTGAATAACAGAGTACGAAAATTCCTTTAATAAATTGAAAAGGAGTAAGATTCGCCATGCTAAGTAGAATATTATAGGGAGTATCTTGAAATAGAGAATACTTTCTAACTATTTTGAAATTAGACTTTTTCATTAAATTATCCAGAGTTTCTAATTGGAAATGATATAAATGCCTAGGTGCATCAAATGGTGCCCAATTAGTACCATAAAAGGTGTTTTCTGGAGCTCTTAAATTGGGAACTGCAATAAGTAGAATCCCGTCAATAGTCAGCATTCTGTTTAAATTAGAGAACAATTCTTCAATATTATGAATATGTTCAAGGGAATGCCAAAGCGTAATCACATTAAAATGTTCTGCAGATTTTATCATTTGTAAATTTTCAACTTTTCGAACGTCTTTACTTCCATTGATGCCATCTAAATTTGAAATATTATCCTGCAAAACGACATCCCAACCCTTAAGCGCCATAAAGGATGTAAACTCCCCACTTCCACCTCCAATATCTAATAATTTACCATTTGAGTAAAATGATGCTATTTTACTGAATTTCCAACGTAAAGTAGCCTTTTGTATACACTTGTATAATCTACCCCATTTATCATTTTTTTTTACATTATGAGGATCATAATCAGTGGAATTATAATAAGTTGATATTTCATCTGCAGTGGGTCTTGGATTTAAAAAGACGAAATTACAATCACATTTAACCAATTGAAAAGTTTCAGAATTTTGAGACAATCTATCCAGCACCTCAATATAGGGGGTAGTTTTTCTATTTCCACAAACTATGCAGCCAATTGATTCCATTAATGAATTTAAATATTAACTGATAGTTTTTGCTGTGGAATTATTTAAACGTCTCATTTTCCATAATTGGTAAGCACCAATCGCCATCATAAGAATAGAGAGATACTGGGCTCCTGATAAACCGAAAATATATTTTGTATTCGTCCTAATAAATTCAACCATAAAACGGGATAATCCACCTAAAAATAGATATTCGAATATTATTTCGCCAGAAAAAGTTTGATTTCGTTTTCTATACCTGAGGTAAAAGAAAATAATGAAATATGCTGACATCTCATATAGTTGTGTCGGGTGAACTGGTGTATTGGTAGGAGGTAAACCGTTAGGGAATGCAATAGCCCATGGTAAATTTGTAGGAATCCCATAGTCGTCTCCAACTAAGAAACAGCCAATACGACCTATACCATGCCCTAAAACTAAAAATGGGGCCGCTAAATCGGCAATTTTAAACCAATTTAAATTTTTACGATATATGTACCAAGATACTGTAGCCATGCCCCCCACTAATCCACCCAAAAAGACTAGACCAGCACCAAAGTTTTGTATTCCAAACGCAATCCTTTCTCCGTTTAAAGTGAATATTCCAGCAATAATGTTTATCAAACCATTAATATTATCAGCCGCCTGACCAGTGGGAATATTTTCAATTAGATAATAAAATTTTGCACCTAAAATGCCCCCAATGGCTGCTCGAAAAATAATATCATCAGCAATAATAGCATCATACCCTTCGGCTACCACATCCTTGCGCAATAAATAATTCCCCAACAAAAATGCAATAACCATCATCACGCCAAAAGATGAAATAGTAAATGGTCCGAACTGAAATAAAATTGGGTACACTAACCGCTTCCTTTATTAAATATTATTTTCTTCAATTTATATTTTATTAATTTAAGCTGCAATGAAAATAACCGGCATGCTAATAATGAACATGTCATAAAATATATGTGTATATACTGTTATGCCAAATCCTCTAAACATATACAATGATCCTAAAAATATTCCAGCTAATGTTCTTAAATAAAAACTCTTATATGAAAAATTGTCACCAAATGGACCTAAATAGTGAAAAAGTGAAAAAATAATTGCAGAAAAAATAACTGCAATTATTACAGAATATATTCCGCTATAACCTACTATCTTTGTTAGAAAACTTAATGCAAGTCCAATTACGCCTACTCTGAAAAGCAATTCTTCCCAAATACCAGCTCCTATTGCTAAATAAAATTGTTCTGGAATAATATTTCGTTCCATGATTGATAGTAGTAATTGTTCTGAGGCACTCATTATTATTATAAAACCTATACACCAAACTAAACTCTCAACAATCATCAATAAAAGAAAGGTGAATTTAAATTTCCCATTCCTCACTACCCTTCGATTTAAAAACATAACTCCAAACAAAACAATCATCAATAATAAAGCATAGACTATTTCAGAACCATTTCCCATACCAACAATGATTTGGCGAATTAAAACATCTGCTCCATTTCTGATTTCTTCAGATTGGCCGAAATATTGAATCCAGCACATTGACTCATATAAAAATAACATTGGAAAAATAAAAAGAAGAGAGTAGTAAATATTCTTTGTGACATTCCAATAAGAAATTGTTACATATTCATCAGTCATTATCAATTTTTAATACTGCTAAAAAGGCTTCTTGAGGTAATTCAACAATTCCAACCTGTTTCATCCTCTTTTTTCCTGACTTCTGTTTTTCTAAAAGTTTCCTTTTTCTGGTTATATCACCTCCATAGCATTTTGCTGTAACATTTTTACGAAACGCTCTAACTGTTTCTCTTGAAATAATTTTACCTCCTATGGCTGCCTGAATTGGTATTTCGAACTGCTGTCTGTGGATTTGATCTTTAAGTTTTTTACATAATGAAGAACCTTGTCTGTAAGCATTGTCTTTATGGACAATAATACTTAATGCATCTACAATTTCTCCAGCGATACGTACATCTAATTTAACAAGTTCCCCATTTTGATTTTCAGTAATTTCATAATCGAAAGATGCATATCCTTTACTTGTAGATTTTAATTTTTCAAAGAAATCATAAATTATTTCTCCTAATGGCATATCAAATATTAATTGAACCTTATTTGTAGATAGATAATTTGTTGATCTATATATACCTCTTTTACTCATACAAAGCTTCATAATGCTACCGATAAACTCAGCAGGTGCAATTATTTCAGCCTTTATAAAAGGTTCATTTATAGTATCAATATCGCCCTGTTCAGGCATATCTGACGGGTTATTAACTTGAAGAAGTTCTCCATTTTTTGTATAAACTTGATAATTTACATTGGGACAAGTGGTTATTAAGTTCATATCAAATTCTCTCTCTAACCTTTCTTGAACAATCTCCATGTGTAATGGACCTAAAAAGCCGCATCTAAATCCAAATCCAAGAGCGGTAGAAGTATTCGGCTCAAAGGATAATGCTGCATCATTTAATTGCAATTTTTCCAAACTTACTCTTAAATCTTCATAGTCTTGCGAATCAATCGGATACATTCCACTAAAAACCATAGGCTTGACGGGTTGGTATCCTGGTAGGGGTTCAGCAGCAGGGTCACTTTTTACCGTGAGCGTATCCCCCACACTTACTTCTGATACATTTTTAATATTTGTGACAATATAACCTACATCTCCTGCGGACAATCTCTTAACGGGAATTTTATTCATTTTTAAGATTCCAACTTCTGTAATTTCGTGACCACCAGGCTTTGCAAAATATTGAGTTGTCATCCCCTTTTCAAGGAAACCATCGAATATCCGCACATAAGGCACTACCCCGCGAAACTGATCATATTTAGAATCAAATATTAGCGCACGTGTTCCTTTCACTCCAGGAATTTCTGGTGGAGGTATTCTGTCTATGATAGCAGAAAGTACATTATTAACTCCTGTACCTTCCTTAGCGCTAATTTCGAGGATTTCATCTTCATTACAACCAAGTAAATCTATTGTTTGAGTAATTGCACTTTCCAAATTAGCATTGGGTGCATCTATTTTATTAATAATGGGAATGACAATAAGATCAGCATCGGCAGCCAAATAAGCATTACTGACCGTTTGTGCTTCTACCCCTTGTGAGGCATCAATTAATAGAAGTGCACCTTCACAAGCAGCCAAACTTCTGGAAACTTCATAGGTAAAGTCAACATGCCCTGGTGTATCAATAAGATTCAATTTATATTGAACCTTATCGGTGTGAATATATTCCATTTGGATGGGATGTGACTTAATAGTTATCCCTCTTTCGCGTTCTAAATCCATATCATCTAACACCTGCGACTGCATTTGTTTGGCTGTCAAGGTATGTGTTATCTCAAGCAAACGGTCTGCCAAAGTGGATTTCCCATGATCTATATGGGCGATAATACAAAAGTTTCTAATAGCCTTTATCGACATAATTATAATTTAAAATTAAATGATAGAAAATTGTGCAACTCTATTCCCCAGTAAAATTTGGAGATCGTTTCTCTACGAAAGCTGATAATCCTTCTTTTGTGTCTTTGGAAGTAAAAAGTTTAGAAAATTCTTTCTGTTCGCAAGTAAGTCCTTGTATCAAATTTGTTTTGGAACTACTATTAACTGAGTTAATTGTTGCGGCAATAGCAATGGGAGCATTTTTTATAATTGATATGGCTAATTTTTCTACCATTGGAATTAGCTCGCTTAATGAAACAACTTTGTTCACCAACCCAATTCTACAAGCCTCATCAGCGGTAATATTTCTACCACCAAGGAGAATCTCCATTGCCATTCCTTTCCCCACAAGATGTGGCAGCCTTTGCGTTCCACCAAATCCTGCAATTAATCCTAACCCTACCTCTGGCTGACCAAATACTGCATTTTCTGATGCATAACGTATATGGCATGCCATAGCAAACTCACATCCTCCACCCAACGCAAAACCATTAATTGCTGCAATGACAGGAATTTTAAATTCTTCAATTTTTAGTGTTAACTTTTGACCATAGTTTGAAAATGATTCCGCCTCCTTTTCATTCATTTTGTTCATTGCATGAATATCTGCTCCAGCTATAAAAGCTTTTTCACCTTTTCCTGTAATAATAACTACTCTAACTGAAGTCTCATCCAAAATCCAATTTAATTTTAATTCCAGTTCTTTTAATACATCTATATTTAAAGCATTATATTGCTCGGGGCGATTAATTGTCAATGTACAAATATCGTTTTCTATTTCAACTAAAATCATTTCCATTATTTCCAAAAACTCCTACTAAATAAAACTACTACTGTAAATATTTCTAGTCTACCCAATAACATACAAAAACTGGTGAGCCATTTTGCTAAATCTGTTAAATGCCCCCAATTATCTGATGGACCAATTGCTCCAAGTCCGGGACCAATATTGCCAATTGCGGATGCGGATGCGGACAATGCAGTAGTAACATCTAAACCTGTCATTGATAATACTATTGCTGTAAAGACAAATATGAATAAATAAAATAAATAAAATCCCAATGTTGCTCTAACTACATTATCATCTATACTATTTTCGCCAATGGTAAAATTAAAAACTCCTTTTGGATGAAGTAATTTTCGAACTTCATATATGAGATATCTAAAAACCAAAATTGAGCGAATAATTTTCATTCCACCAGTTGTTGATCCAGCAGATCCTCCAACGAAGAGGAGAAAAAATACTAATGTTTTCGACATTGACGGCCAAGTTTCAAAATCTTCAGTTCCAAATCCAGTTGTGGTAATTAATGAAACTGAAGTGAAAATAGCATGTCTGACGGTTTCAATATTTATCTCATAATTGGAGGAATTAATAATATCAATAAAAAATAATATTGCACAAAATAACACCAGACTGAAGTACACTCTAAATTCTCTATCTTTAAAATATTTTCTCTTTCCTTTTGCAATAAAATAATAATGTAGTGAAAAATTTGTTGCAGCACAGAACATAAAAAATATTATAGTCCATTGGATCAATCCGCCATAGGCAGCAATACTAATATTCTTAGTTGAAAATCCTCCAGTAGCCATTGTGCCAAATGAATGACAAAAAGAATCAAACCACGGCATTCCTTCAATTCTTAATACTAAAGTTTCTATTAGAACAAAGCCTACATAAATACCCCACAATAATTTGGCAGTTTGTTTTACCCTTGGTGTTATTTTATCTGCCACAGGTCCAGCAACTTCAGCTCTAAATAATTGCACACCGCCCATTCCAAGCATTGGTAGTATAGCAATACTAAAGACAATAATTCCCATTCCACCTATAAAGTGGGTAAAACTACGCCAAAACAAGATTCCATGAGGAACCTCTTCAATTAACAATGTGCTAGAATGACCTAATACTGATGCCCCTGTAGTAGTAAGCCCACTCATTGCTTCAAAAAAAGAGTTTGTGTAATCTAATGTACCAGAAAAATAGAAAGGAAAGGCACTAAAAATAGCCATTGCAAACCACCCCATTGTAACTACTGCAAATCCATCATGAGTGGATAACTCTTTTTTTTCTTTACTTTTAAAAAGCAACATTAAAGTAAAGCCAGAGACAATGGTTACAACGATCGACTGCAATAACGGGAAAAGGTCACCATCATTAAAGATTAGACTACAAGCAACGCTGCAAAGCATTGATAAACCCAATATTATTAGAAGTACACCGATTATATAAAAAGACCGTCGTCTAATCATTTGAAATTAATTATTGAAATAATTTTTCTACTTTTGAGATACTTTCTTCTTTTGTAATTACCAATAATTCATCCTCTGCATAAATTTCTGTATGATTATTGGGGATAATCATTTCATTATTTCTACAAATTGCCCCAATGCATAATTCTTCAGGAATCTGATCTATGGTTAATTTTTTCCTAATATATCTACATTCCTGAACAACAGAAAGTTCTATGGCATCAACATTTAAATCTTCAAAACTAGAAACAGGCAAATCTTGTTGATCACTTCTAATTAGTTTCAATACTTCATTAACAGCAGAAATATTTTTACTCACTACAGCATCAACGCCAATTCTACGTACCGCCTTAAAATAATTAGTAGTAGTAATATGAAGAATAACCTGTTTTACTCCGTAATGCTTAACTAACAAACTTGCTAAAATATTGGTTTGCTCATTTTCTGTGGCAGCAATAAAACAATCAGTCTCTTGAATATTTTCCGAATTGAGAAAGTCTATATCAAGTCCATTTGCCTGAAGTATTAAAGTGTCTGTTAATGTTTTGCCGAACTTTTTTGCTTTTTCGAAATTTTGTTCAACAATTCTCACATTATAATCATACTGCAGGGATTTTGCTAACAATCTTCCAATTTTTCCAGCCCCTAAGATCATTATATTTTTCACTTTAAATGCAGGCTTTCCAGCCATTCGCTGAATTTCATTGATATCTTTTGCCTTTCCTATAAAATAGGCAATATCATCTTTTTTATAAATAGTTTCTTTTGGTGGAATAAAACTTTCATTTTCACGAATTACCAATGCAAGCTTATGTGGAATATAGGGATTAGACAATTCCACATTTTTTATATTTCTTCCAACAAGTGGTGAAGAATGGGCTATTTGAATGCCAACCATATTAATTTGACCATTTTTAAATTCTTCTAAATCGACAGCTGAAGTTTGCCGAATTAAATTTTCAATATCTCTTTGGGCAGCTTTCTCAGGATAAACTACATAATCAATTCCAAATTGTTCAGGGGTGATAATTGCACTTTCGTGTGAATATTCGGTATTACGTAATCGACAAATAATTTTTTTAGCACCCATTTCATAAGCAGATTTAGCAGCAACCAAATTCACCTCATCTATCCTTGTAAGTGCTAATAAATAATCAATATTAGTCATATCTAACTGTTGTAGTATTCTCTGAGAAGCACCATCACCAACTATCGCACGAACATCCATTGTGTTTGTAATCCTTTGACATTTTTCTTCTTTAATGTCAATTACAGTAATATCAAACTTTTCTTTGCTTAGTGCTTTTACGAGATTAAATCCAACTTCCCCAACACCGATTATTACAATTTTAATATCCATAATACTATTAATATTACTTGTTTATTTTTCTTCAATCCAACAGGTATAAAACAATAATATTCCTTATTATATTGAAATATTCCTTATTATATTGAGTTAAATAAAAAAAGCCCGGCTGATCAGCCGGGCTTAAAAAAGGAGTAACCTACTTATTAATTATTATTTAAGCAGAGTCATAGTAATGGACTCTGTATACCCGGGAGCGGACATTTTCAATAAATATCGACCACTAGCAACAGATTGACCACTATTATTTAAGCCATTCCATACAACATTATGATAATTGACATCTTGATGCTCTTGAACCAATGTTTTTACTTCTGAACCTTTTAAATCATAAATCACCAATGTTACCAATCCTGCAGTTGATAATTCATAATTTATAGTTGTGGATGGATTGAATGGGTTTGGATAATTTTTAGATAAGGATGTTCTTATTGGTGTATTAAATGAAACCTCGAAAGTTGAAGTCGAAACACTTACTTCTTCTCCACCCTTTCCAGCCAAAATGACATCTATTAATTCAACCTGGCTCACACCATTAAACATATCAGCAGCCTGAAAATTAATATCTAAAATATCCGCAATATTATTTACATTAACATCTAGAATCTTTTCACCATTCATTCCAAACATTAATACTCGAGCAATACCGTCTTCTTTAACGCGGCTATAAATATTTACGCCGGCTACTTTAGATTTAATATCCCCCTCGGTTAAGTTCAACTCTTGTGCATTGTATTTTATATCAAATTGCACACCATAAATATCACTATTTGATTCTACGGTTAGATTGAGACTTGATTTTTTAACACTTTGATCTATCAAGTTTGCAACTTTAGCTGCAATTTTTGCCTCACTTGCAAAAATACTAGACGCACCAAAAATAAGCGCTACAATTATATTTTTATTTGTTTTCATCTTTTTACTCCTTTTTTTAATTATAATTAACTTACTAAAGTTTTCACAACAGAATCAAGCAATATTCCTCAAGTAATAATCTAATGTAAAACTCTAAATTATTATCACCTTATTCCTTAATCCTTTCGATTTGTGCGCCCAGAATATTAAATTTATCTTCAATATTTTCATATCCTCTGTCTATATGGTATATTCTCGAAATACTGCTCTTTCCTTCAGCAGATAAAGCAGCTATTATAAGAGATGCACTTGCACGAATATCTGTCGACATTACAGGTGCCCCAGTTAATTTATTAGTTCCCAGAATCTTAGCTATATTCCCTAACAATGTAACCTGTGCGCCAAATCGTGTCAGTTCTGCAATATGAGTAAAACGATCTGTATATATTTCTTCAGTTATCTTACTGTTTCCATTGGCAAGCGTCATAAGCGCCATCCACTGGGCTTGTAAATCTGTTGGAAATCCTGGGTATATTCCAGTGATCATATCAACAGGGTTTATATAATTCTGTGAAGGATAAATTCGGATGGAATCATTTTGAACATCTAAATTAAATCCAGCTTCTGCTAAATAATTTAAAACAATATCTAAATGATTTGGATTGACATTTGTTACCGAAATATCACCGTAGGTACATGCACCTGCAATAAGAAAGGTCCCTGCTTCAATGCGATCTGGTATTACAGAATACTCAATATCTGCATTTAATGTTTTCTGTCCTACAATGATGATTTCATCAGTACCAATACCTTTAATATCTGCTCCCATTTTTAAAAGAAAATGACATAAGGCTTCTATTTCAGGTTCTTTAGCTGCATTTTTAATGGTTGTTGCACCATTAGCATTTACTGCCGCCATTAAAGCATTCCCTGTTGCTCCAACACTGCTTTGTTGGAAATTTATCAGACCACCCTTTAATTCACCTTTTGCAATTATCATTCCATCAGAAAGATCAACCTCTGCTCCTAGCGCTTCAATGGCCTGGAGATGATAATTCACAGGGCGAGGACCCCAAGCACAGCCACCTGGGAGAGAAACTTCTGCATAATTAAAACGACTTAAAAATGGACCTAATACATAAAAGGATGCCCTCATGGTTTTCACCAAATCATAAGGGGCAATAGGAGTATCACAGCCCGAGGTATCAATATCCATTATATTATTATCATAAAGCACATTTGCTCCGACCATCTCCAATAACTTTTTCATGGTGAGTGTATCTCTCAATCTAGGTACATTTTTCAATCGATATTTACCTGGAACTATTATAGTAGCTGCCATAATAGGCAATACAGCGTTTTTTGCACCACTGATTTCAACTTCTCCTTTTAATGGAGCTCCACCTTCAATGATAAATTTATCCATCGGTATATAATAATTCCTTTGCTTGCTTTCTGCTTGATTCGGTTACTTTTCTCCCACTAATTAAGGTGGCAATTTCTCCAATTCTATTGGTTTTTGATAATTTATTAATATCAACCACTATTCTATCATCTTTTATTTTCTTACTTACTTTATAGTGAGATTCTCCCTTGCCAGCAATTTGAGACAAATGGGTAATACATAATATCTGATGACTTTTCGCTAATTTTTCAAATGTTTCACCAACTCGTTCTGCTGTAGCGCCAGAAATTCCAGAGTCTATTTCATCAAAAATTAATGTATCTACAATATCTTTGGATTGTAAAGCCATTTTTATGGCAAGCATAATTCGTGATATTTCACCACCTGAAGCTATTTTTGCTACTGGACGTAATTCTTCGCCAATATTTGTAGAAATAAAAAATTCACATGTATCCATTCCTGATTCTATAATATTTTCAGGATCAGAATTTAACTGTATTTTAAAGTTTGTGTCAGACATGTTTAGATGCTTAAGACTATCCTTTATCGTTTTTTCTAATTTTATTCCAGTGCTTTTACGATATTTTGAAATTGCTTTAGAGCATTCTAGCAACTCCGTTTTTAATTGTTGCACTTCATTCACTAATAAATCAATTTCAGCATTACATCCTCCAGATTCAATTTCTGTCTGAATAATAGAATCTCGATATTCTATAACCGAATTTATACTGCCCCCATATTTTCTTTTAAGCATTTCAATGTGGGAAATAATATTGTTTATTATTTCCAATTCATCTGGATTAATTATTATACCGTCTTTAGCTTTTTGAATATCTAAAATTAAATCCTCCAAATCAATTCTATTGCTAACCATTCTTTTCTGAATAGCTAAAATAGAGTCATCAAACTCTGATACATTTTCAAGTTCATGGGTAATTGTATTTAAACTATTAATTACGGCAGAATCTCGCCCTTCCAATAACGCGCTTACAGTAGAAAGAGAAGATTGTATGTCAGACGCCTTAGAGAGTCGATTATATTCCTTTATTTGATTCATTTCAAATTCTGCGGAGAGTGGATACTCAGTAAGTTCTTCTAATTGAAATTCATGTAGCTCACTTTTTTCTTTTAATTCATTCTGCTTTAATAAAAGTTTTTGGAGTTTATTTTCACATTTATTTAAATCTTGATACAATTTCTTCACCACATTTAATTCTAGATTATAATTTCCGTACGAATCCAAATAACTCAAATGAGTATTAGAATCTAATAAATTCTGATGATCATGCTGCCCATGAAGATCTGCTAATAGAAGTGTAGTCTTTAATAGCTTTTTTTTAGTAACCGGCTCATCATTGATAAAAGATTTAGATTGCTTATTATCTCTATATATTCGTCGAATTATAGTGCTATTAGTACCAGTAATAAAATTCCCCTCAACAATTAACGTATCACAACCTGTTCGCAATATTTCTGGTGAGATTTTTTTCCCCATTAACAATTGGATTGCTTTTATAATCAGCGTTTTTCCAGCACCAGTTTCACCGGTAATAATGTTTAACCCGCTACTGAAGGAGATGGTTAACTCATCGATTATTGCTAGATTTTTAATATAAAGAGAGGTTAACATTATATATATTTTCTTAAATAGGCGCCAGTTAATCCGCCACAAATATCGGCGATTCCATCAAGAATATCAGGAATACGAGTTGGTGTAAAATGCTGCAATATTTCATCAATAATAGGGAATAATAATAAAAATAGTATTGCAAATCTCCAATGTGATTGCTTGAGGGGCTGTATTTTCAACGCATTAATTAATAAAAATCCCATCCCCAGATACTCCACGAAATGCACAATTTTATCATATCTCCACAATTGAGAAAACCAACTAAAACCACTTCCTGGTTGGGCAGAAAGATACAATACCATGCTAACGTAGAATAAAAATATCCAAGTTCTCCAAGACCTAATATACATAGTTCATCTCATTTAATGCATAGGGTATCATCTTTGGTAAGTCTGAAGCGATAAGACCGTCACTGCCAATCAATTTATTATATTGATGCACACACTCTCCGTGTAGATAAACAGCCAGCAATGATGCTTCATTAATATGAATGCCTTGAGCTAATAAGGTTCCTAGAATTCCCGTTAGAACATCTCCGGTTCCAGCGGTTGCCAATGCAGAAGATCCATGATTTATTAACAAAATATCGCCATTTGAATTTACAATTATATTAGTAGCACCTTTTAATATTAGTACACGCCCAGCTAAATCTTCAATTATATCCTTAACAGCTGATATTGGATTTTCTATTACTTCTTTTAAATCCAACTTAAATATTCTTGAAAATTCAGCATAATGAGGTGTTAATATGGTCTCTGTTGGTAATTCACTAATTATTATTTTATTCTCAATTAGTGGAGAAAAGCCTGACGCATCTAATACCAATGGCCTTTCTAATTTATGTAAAACCTGCATCATCCAATCCCCAGAGTCTGCATCTATTGCTAATCCAGGGCCAAATATTACGGCATCCGCCCACATTGTTTCATCTAATATATCATTCGTATTTTCAGAGGTAAAAGTACCCGTTTTATGTTCATGAATTGGGATGCTAATTGCCTCAATAAGTGATGACTCAAATATATTATTAAGACTTTCTGGAATAATAGCTTTTATTATTCCAACACCCGTTTTCATTGCAGCCTGAATTGCGAGTATGCATGCACCTGTATATCCCTTTGAACCAGAAATTGTTACCAATTTACCACGGCTGTATTTATGCACATTTTCTGAATATGAAGGATACTGTCCGCATAAATCTTCATGATCAATCAATTTTATACTGGCATGAGATTTAGACAAGGGCTTAAACCCTATATCCAATACATGGAGTTCACCAGAGGAATCTAATCCGTTATTAAAAAAATGACCAATCTTTGGAAATCCCATCGTCAACGTATAATTAGCATGAATATTAGAACCAGCCATCAATCCACTATCAACATAAATTCCTGATGGAATATCTATGGAAATAATATTTGGACAGTGAATTAATTCATCAATTATCTCTTTATATATACCTTCAATATTTCTTTGTAAACCAATTCCAAATATTCCGTCAACATACCAATAATCACGATCCAATTCAATATGTTTATCGTAAAATTTTATTGAGTTATTGTTGATGGTATAATTATCAAATATCCAACCTTCCTTTTGATTATTATTAAATAATATTAACTCCGAATTTATTCCATAAGATAATAAATAATAATGACTTATAATAGCATCTCCACCATTATGCCCCGGACCTACTAATATTATAAATTTTTGATTAAAAGGATCTTGTATATTTTCTACAATGAACTGGGCAATAGCTTTGCCGGCATTATCCACTAACTCTTTTTCTGTTAGATATGCTGATGAAATGGTAGACTCATCTAATGTAAATGCATCGTGCTTTGATAAAACAGAAATCATTATAATTCTAAAATTGCAGTGGCAGTAGCATATTCACCAGCGTGAGATATTGAGATTTGCAGTTGTTCATATTTAATACTTTCTTGGGGAATATGTACGAAAGGGGTCCCATCATCGTCATTTTGTATTTCAATTGAAACTAGAGGGATATCTGTAGTTAATTTGCTACTTAATAATGCTTTTTTAACAGCCTCTTTTGCAGCGAATTTTCCACTATAATGGATAAAGGGTGATTTTTTTGCATTACAGACATTTTGTTCTAATTTTGTGTAAATATGATTTAAAAAACGCTTACCTTTTTCCTTAATCAAATTTTCAATTCTGATTATTGGAACAATATCTGTCCCTACAAAAATCATTCTTGATTTTCTTTTTTAACAATTGATAAAACTTCTTTTACATTCAAAATATCGTAATCAGCTCCGGATTCCTTTGTGCCAAATACATCACCATATTTTGCAAATGCCGTTTTCATACCTAATTTTTTTGCACCTATAACATCTCGCTCTGGCCAATCGCCTACCATAAGGGAATTTTCAGGAGGAGTATCCAAAAGTGCAGATATTTTCTCAAACGGCTCTGGAGATGGCTTGTGCATTCCGGTATCATGAAATGTAACCACAGCATCAAAAATATGATGAAGATTCACTGAACAAATCCGCATCCAAGCTTCACGACTAGGAGCATCGGATACTACTCCTATTTTCAATCCCCATTTTGAAAGCGTAATTAATGTACTATTCACATTTGGATACAAAATCAATGAAGCCTCTTTTGCTTTTCTATATGCCACTATTCCAGAAGCCAATATTTTATAATCAAGTTTATCCAATTCTGCTTGGATAAAATCATCAAATACTTCCTGATATTCCCATCCCTTTGATTCGTATATGGAAAATATTTTTTTACAGGCAATCTCTCTATCCATTTGCAAGCCCGCTTCTATCATTCCATGTACAGCAGCTTCAACAGCCATGGATTTCATATTCATAAAATCTAAAAGCGTATTATCTAAATCAAATATGACAGCTTTTATCATTTTTGGATGTTAATAAAAAAGGACATGGTTAATGCCCTTTTATTATATATATATCTCACGCTTTTTATTAATATTTCTTTTTTTAAATTAATTAAAAACCTTTACTCAACATATCAAGTTCAAATTGGGCTGACTTTCTCCAATTTTTATCTTTCTTTGCTTTTTCAAAAGCATCTGTGGCAGCAACTTTATTACCTAATGCTTTTTCAGAAATTCCCAATTCAAAATATGCTGGTGCATAATTTCGTTTAATATTCAGACAATCCTTTGCTGACTTTTTTGCACTTTCATATTGTTTTTGCAAATTATATGCGCTTGCCAAACGATAATGAATTTTAAAAGCTTTTGCATCCAATGTCACAGCTTGTAAAAAATTATTAATAGCTGAATCGATTTCGCCTAATTCTTGGTCTACCGTTCCTAATGCACCGTATGCTTTGGCATAATCAGGTGCCAGTTGTATGGCAGAGTTAAGAGCAACCCGTGCATTCTCTAAATCCCTATTTGAAAGGAGAGTGGCACCGAGAGAGTAGTACGCCTGATGATAATTACTATTAATAGAAATAGCTTGATTGTAATGCTTAATTGCTTCTTCTGATTCCCCAGTACCTCTATAAATATCCCCCAGCATTTTTTCAGATTGCTCTTGGCGAGGATCAACTTCTAAATTCTTCCCTAAAATAATGCGAGCATTTTCATAATCTTTCATTTTAAAATAGGTTCTAGCAAGCTTGAAATAAGCAGTAGTGTAGCTAGGAGAATAATGAATTGCATTTTTATAATTTTCTATAGCAGAATCAAATTCTTGCCGACGATATTCTGTATCTCCGGCTTTTGCCTTTTCCTGTGCAATTGCCATGATTGCAAGAGAATATTTTTCTTCAAATGGATTTAGGTCCATTGCTATTTTATAGTTTTGCACTGCTAAATTAAATTCTTCGTTAACTTTATAAACTCTACCTAAATTATAAAAGACAATAGCATTATTTGCAAAAGCTGAGGATAATTTTTCATATTCAATAATAGCATCATCCATTCTACCCCTATCAAAAGTGTTACGGGCATTAGTCATACCGTCTTTTAATTCAGATAGCTTTTCTTGTTCCAATCTATAACTCTCGTTTTTATTATCTAATTCAATAGCTTTTATAAAATATTTATTGGCATCATCTAACCTGTCGAGCTTTACTGCCACCTGCGCTCTGACAAAATATAAAACAGCATTTGCGTCATATTCAGAAATTGCAGTTTCACAATTCGCTTCTGCAATTAAATACTCCCCCGCATCTATAGATGATTGGATTAATAACAAATGATCTTCTGCATTACCAAATAGATTAGTGCAGACTAAGATAAAGCTTATGAGAATATTATTTTTCATTTCATTATTTTTTATTAATAGAATATTAGTGCTGAAGGTGGGACTCGAACCCACACAGAGTTTCCCCCACATGCCCCTCAAGCATGCGTGTCTACCAGTTCCACCACTTCAGCAAATAAGATTATTCGCCATCCTTGTTTTCAGTAGGCACTGCAAGAGGTTCAACTTTTTCAATTGGCTGTAAATCTACGGCTGGTGTAGATACAGCATTTCCGGCTCCTTCATTACGACTGAGTGTTGGTTTATTACTAAAATCAATTCGAGATGCTGGATTATCCATCATTCCAATTGTAATTGCCAAAACCATGAATGCAACAGCTAATCCACTGGTGATTCTAACTAACAACTTATCGGCTCCATGTCCGCCAAAGGCAGTGTTAATTGCCTGCCCACCCATAGCTGTGCCCATTCCACCAGTTTTACTAGATTGTAACAGGATAATTCCCATTAACATGATACAAACCAAAACAAAGATAAAAATTGCGATTCCATATAACATTATTATTTCTCCTTAAAGTTGATTATAAATTGCATAAAACTTGTCTACATCCAAAGATGCCCCACCTACTAAAAAACCATCAACATCTGTTAATTCTGATAACTCAGTTGCGTTTCCGTCTGTAACACTACCTCCATATAAAATGGAAATATTGCTTCCATTAAATCCATTATTATTAAAAATGTTTCTAATTGATTTGTGAGCATCAGACACCATTTCCACAGTGGCTGTAATTCCTGTACCGATTGCCCAAACAGGTTCGTATGCTATTATGGTATTCTTCAAATTTACATCTTCCTGATTTTCAAATGCTATGGACAATTGTTGAGATAGAATTTCCTGAGTTTTTCCATTTTCACGTTGAGTTTTTGTTTCACCAATACATACTATTGGGTTCATTCTTTCTGAAATTAATTGATCTAATTTATTACGTACCATTTCATCAGTTTCACTAAAAATCGATCGACGTTCAGAATGGCCAATTATGACCCACTGACATCCAATGTTTTTCAACATAGAACAAGATACTTCACCGGTATAAGCACCACTAGATTCATAAAATACATTTTGCGCTCCAATTTCAGAATCTGAATATTGAAGAATTTCTACACCTGTATTCAGTTCTGTAAATGACGGACAAAAAATAGTTTTAACTTCCTTATTATTCAATTCTTTATTATTCCAACTTTCAAGAAAGGATTTAGTATCAGTACAATTAAAATTCATTTTCCAATTTGCTACACAAAATCTTGTTCTAAGCATATTCCTTTAATGCCTCCAATGCAGGAAGTTGCTTGCCACTCATCAATTGGAGAGATGCTCCTCCACCTGTCGAAATATGGGTAAACCCTTTATCCAATCCATATTGCTTTAAAGCTGACGCTGTATCTCCTCCGCCAATTATAGATATTGCACCATCTTCAGTTTGGTCTATTACAGCAGAAGCAATTGCCTGCGTACCGGTTGAAAATGCAGGTATTTCACTCACACCTAAGGGGCCATTCCAAATTATTGTTTTTGCATTAGATAATACCATTTCAAATTCCATGGTGGTTTCAGGACCAATATCATAACCGGCCTCATTATTTCTCAGTTCATCTAAACTAGCAACCCGCCATGTAGCATCGTCAGATAATTTCGGTCCTGCTACAGCATCAAGAGGGAGTACTATATTTGTATTGGTATTATTTGCTAACCTTAGAATTTCTTCAGCGGTATTAAGATTGTCTTCATCAATCAACGATGAGCCCACATTTTTTCCCTGAATTTTTAAAAAGGTGAAAGCCATAGCACCACCGATAAGAATAGAATCTGCTTTCCCCATCATATTTTTAATGAGAGCAATTTTGTCTCCAATTTTGGCGCCACCCAAAATAACAACGCAAGGTTCTTCAGGAGCATTCATAGTTTCACCCAGATATTTTAATTCTTTTTCCATGAGTAGGCCTATGGCAGACTCAGTTGCTATTGATGCAACTCCTACATTTGAAGCATGTGCACGGTGGGATGTGCCAAAAGCATCATTTATAAATATATCTGCATGTTCTGCAAGATAGCCGCTAAATTCAGAGTCATTATTGATTTCACCTGGATAAAATCTAAGGTTTTCTAGAAGATGTACTTCACGAGGAAGCATTTGTTGGCTCAATCCAATTGCATCATCCGAAATACAATCTTCTGAGAACATTACTTCTCCTTCAAGTAAATCTTCTAAACAAAATGCAACAGGATCAAGACTTAATGCCGGAACAACTTCTCCTTTTGGGCGACCCAAATGCGACATTAAAACCACAGATGCGCCTTCATTCAGGCAATGTTTTATGGTTGGCAAACTTGCTCTTATTCTAAAATCATCAGCAACAATACCTCCATTCAGGGGAACATTGAAATCCACTCGAATAAGTACCCGCTTTCCTTTTAAATCTAAATCAGTAATCTTGTTCATAATTTCGGCTGGTAAACAGACAGGAAAATTACAAAAGACAGGAACTTCTTATCTAAATATTTTCTTTTTTTTTGGAGTTGCTAATGTTACAACACCTACCCACCTACTTCCTCCCTCACGTAATTGCCGTGCACACGCATCTGCAGTTGATCCAGTAGTGAGCACATCATCTATTAACAACACTGCTTTGGGAGGGGACTTAGTGAGGTGAAATGCCATATACATATTCTTTTCCCTCTCAGAGATACTCAGAGCAGTTTGTGATTTTGTATATTTCCCACGCTTCAATATTTCATAATCTACCATTAAATTCCATTGTTGTGCCAATTCATTGGCAATAGCTTGAGCCTGATTAAACCCTCGGTCTCGCTGCCGTATTCTGTGCAGTGGAATGGGGATTATCACCGCTCCAGATGCTTCATTGGGCAAATCAATTTCCCGAACTGCATTATTGATAAGTCGAGGTAGAAAAGCATTCCAACCGAAATACTTAAGATGATGTATATATGTTTGAATAACTTCACCAAACCAATAAAAGGAATGTGCATAATCTAGGTTTTGATGCGTTTTGAGTTGGAGAACCCAATTTTCTAACTTACTGTATTGTACATCATTCACTCTGCACTTTGAACAGTATAATTGTTCAGTTTCTGATAATGGGGCATTACAGAAATTGCAATACTGAGGATAAATAAATTGTTCTATAGATTTGCTAAGGGATTGCATATAAGGTAATTATCAGGCAAAAGCTTCTATTTTTTCATTGCCAAATTTAACCGATACAATTTTACTGATTCCTTCTTCAACTTGAGTGACGCCGTATATGAAATCTGCTTTTTCCATGGTAAGTTTGTTGTGGGTTACTACTATAAACTGTGTTTTATTCGAGAATTCCCGTAAAACCTGTGTAAACTTACGGATATTGGCATCATCCAAGGGAGCATCCACTTCATCTAATATGCAGAAAGGGCTGGGTTTTACCAAATATATGGCAAAGAGCAGGGCAATGGCGGTGAGAGCTTTCTCACCAGCTGAGAGCATACGCAGTGTTTGAGTCTTTTTACCTGGGGGTTGGGCAATAATTTCAATCTCAGCTTCTAAAGGTTTATCTTCACCCACTAGGCGCAGATGTCCCTGGCCCCCATTGAAAAAGGAAGAATATGTTTTGGTAAAGTTCTCTTGAATGGCAGTAAATGTGTCCATAAATTTGGTTTCTGCTTCACAGTTCAACTTTTCAATGGTTTCATTAATGATTTTTTCAGATTCTTCTAAATCACTATACTGCTCCGATAAAAAAGTATAGCGCTCAGATTCTCTTTCATATTCTTCAGCCACAGCCAGATTTACAGGACCAATACGATCCAATGATCTCTGGATATTTTCTATTTCCACTTTTCGGGATGACAAATCATATTCTTTCAAATTAATATTATCATCCGATAATTCTTCATTAAATCGCTCCTTTATTCGACTACGATGATGTTTGATTTCATTATTAGCCTCTGCAATAGTAATTTCATACTCACGAATGGTATTAAGCAATTCGTCTTTTTGTTTTTGACGTTCTCGAATTCCTGACTGCAATCTCTGCAGTTCATCGTATGCTTTATTATAGGCCTGCTCCAATTCATCTTTTTCTCTACTACCAAGCTCTAAATTATTAGATAATTCAAGGACTTTTTCTTTTCCTTCAACAAGAGAAGATTGTAGTTTTTTATTTTCTATGTTAATTCTTGACATTTCAGAATTATATTTCTTAATCCGCTGTCTTATTTCTTTTTCCTGGGAAGCAAAAGTTTCAATGCGGTAATCTAATCCTTCTTTTTCTTTTTTAATTTCAAGAAGTTTTATGCGAGAGTCCTGAACATTTTGCTGTTGCGTTCTTCTTATAAATCTATCCTCAGCTATTTTTGCTTGGAAACTCTCATATTCTTTAGATGATTTCTCATGTTCAATTCTCGCATTATGAATGGAATCTTTTACTGTTTTAAGTTGGATATTATAATCAGTAATTTGAGAATCTGTTTTTTTCTGATTTTCTTTAAGCTCTGATATGGATTCTTGATATTGTATTGAAATATAATCTTGCTGCTGTAATTTTTGTTCAAAATCATTTAATTTCTGAATAGCAAAATCCAATTCACTACTTTTTGCATGCAAAACATTGTGAATGTCATTAGCATTTTTTACTGTATTTTCTAATTTTTTCTTTAACTTATTGAGACTATTTTCTGCACTTAGTGTATCATTTTGCAATTGTTCTAATTTCTGTTTTCGCCCAATCACAGATTCAGGTTCCTTCCCGGGACTTTTAATGATATATCCTCGATAAAAATAATTGCCAGATGCATCCACCCAGTTCAATGGATTAGAGTTGATGAAATGGGAATTAGTTTTATCAGTAGGGATAATACCTACATCACATAAAAGCAATGTAATAAGTTTCTGTAATTTAGGATCGCAATTTATTTTCGAAAGCAGTAACTCGACAGGACTTTTTAATTTAATTGGCTTAATTTCAGGAAGATGCTCTAATACAAAAATTGAAAGGCGTTTATTGGTTTCAGTTATGAGCAATTGTGCATTTTCCTCACTATCAACCACTAAAAAGTTTCCATATTCTCCCAAGGCAGTCTCAACCGCTAATTGATACGGATCATCAACCTCAATAATATCAGATAAAACGCCCAGCACAAATGGATACTTTTCTCTATCATTCAATATGTGTTTTATTCCTGAAGGTCTACCTTCATGGTTTTCAATAACGTTAGCGTAGAACTCCTTTTGACTATTCAGTGTGGATATATTAGATAATAAAATATTTTTCTTCTCTTTCAAAGATAAGATGTCGTCCTCTAATAATGATTGTTTAGTTTTTTGGCTCTCTAACTCATTCGTGATATTCTTAATTTTCTTTTCCTGACTCTCAACATTAGCACGTGCTAAATTTGAATCGGCTTTACAATTGTCTATTTTTTGATAATTTTCTGCTATTTTCTCACTATGAATTTCTTTTGTTTGATAAAGTTCTGAAATTGTATTTTTCAATCTTTCCAAGACACCCTCTTCTTCACGGATTTTTAAATATTCAGATTCAGTCTGTTTTTTAAAATTTTCCTGATGTCTTAGAATATTTTCGTAATTATCTTTTACCTTATTGTACTGTCTTTCATGTTTATTAAACTCAATTTTACGCTTCTTAATTTCTGGCAGCAAGTTCTCCTTTTTAGAATTTAATTCCTCCAATTTCTTGATAGAAATATTAAGACTATCTTCATTATTCTGGAGTTCATCTGTGAAATGGTTCTTTTGATTTTCATTCCCTAATATTTTCTCTGACCAAACCAATAAATTGCTATTTAATACCGATAAAGTATTCTCTAAATTTGAAATCTCTAATTGGCATTTATTGAGTTTAGCTTTTTTATCTTCAAAGTGAGTTTGAACCTGTTCTGTCAGGGTTTCATCTAAATTCATTTGGCCCGACAAATTGGATTGTTTACCCTTGATCTGATTGAGTTTATCTTGAAGCGGCGCCAGTTTAATAGCGAGGTGCTGAATTTCTACTTGTGCTACTTCAATATTAAGCTTTTTTAAATCTTTATTCAATGTATCAAAACGTTCAAACCGCTTCACCTGCAATCTGAGATTCTTAATGGAATTATTCACTTCTACAATGATATCATTCACACGTTCCATATCTAAACGAGTAGCAGCTATCTTCCTTAATGCTGCCTGTCTCTGCTGTTTGTAATTATTAATTCCTGCAGCTTCTTCAAACATCTTTCGTCTGTCGTTGGCATTATGAGATAGAATTGAATCCACCATTTTTAACTCAATGACAGAATATGCATTAGAGCTCATTCCTGTATCCACAAATAGATTTTGGATATCTTTCAAGCGACACAGGTTTTTATTAATATAAAACTCACTTTCACCACTTCTATATAAACGTCGTGATATTTCTACATCATTATATTCAATGGGTAAAATTTCACGACTATTATGAATGAGTAAAGATGCTTCGCAAAAACTCAGGGGCTTTCTACTTTTTGTACCATTGAAAATAACATCTTCCATTTTATTTGATCGAAGAATAGAAATTTTCTGCTCACCCAATACCCAGCGAATGGCATCCACAATATTGCTTTTCCCACACCCGTTTGGGCCAACCACTGCCGTAACCCCTTCACCAAAGTTAAGATCAGTTTTATTGAGGAAAGATTTAAATCCTTGTAATTTAAGTTTAGAAATATACATAGGGTAATTTTATCCTGGTGGCCAATGGAGTTTCCTTCCTCCCAATAAATGTAGATGAATATGATGCACAGTCTGTCCCCCATCATCCCCCGTATTAATTACCCAGCGATATCCCGATTCCATAATACCTTCATTTTCTGCAATATTATTTGCCATTACTGCCATATCCATTAAATAGTGCACATTGTCATCATTTAGTTCTCGCGTAGATTGAATATGTACTTTTGGTATGATTAATACATGGGTTTTAGCCTGGGGATTAATATCGCGAAATGCTAATACATGATCGGTTTGCGCCACAATATCTGCTGGAATATCACCATTTATTATTTTACAAAACAAACAGTCATCTGACATAATTAAGTCTCCTTATTTCCAATACATTGCCAACTGAAATGCCATATTGCCATCGTCGACAAAAGGATTTTTATACAATTTCAATAGTAGCTCATTTAGCATTCTGCCATTATAAAATTGAATGCCTGTACCAAATGCATATTTCGTCCTCCAATTTCCTAAATTATTAATTCCTGAAATGGTGCTTAAGTCTGCTATACTTCCACCCTGAATTACGATAATCGGCTTAAAAATACCAGCAATCATCGTTCTGAATAATTCTTGTTTTAAGACAGCTGACAAATCCAAATAAATTGAACTATTTCCATTCATCAAACCAAAGCTGTTAACTGATTGTCCATGCTTGGTAAAATGAACGCCTACATCAGCTAATATCTGAGTATTTTTTCTCCACTCAATTCCTGGCTTGTAATAAATACCCGTTCCATTAGAAGTCATCTGCATACCCATGCCATGAAAATTATCAGAGAAAAGCATGTTACACATGAAAGCGATGATAATCAAAATTCTCACCATCTTAATGCAAAGCATTCCAAATGTATACTATGGAAGTAATACTACCTTGCCCATTTGCTGCCTATTTTCGATATAATTATGAGCTTCACGAATATCTTTCATTGCAAATATTTTATCCACATTTGGTAGATATTGCTTTTGGTTAATTTTGGCCATCACCTTTTTAAAAGCGGGAATATTACTCATGGTTGAACCTAAAATAGACTGTTGTTTCATGAAAAGATGCGCTAAATTAATATCAACATCAGCGCCTGTTGTTGCTCCACAGGTTACCAGTCTCCCCCCCTTTGACAAGAGCCTTATTGATTCTTTCCATGTAGCAGACCCTACATGCTCAAATACTACGTTAATACCATTCATTTCTGTAATTAGTTTTATCTCATCTTTCCAATTCCCCTCATTGTGATTTACTACATGATGAGCTCCTAATTTTTTGGAAAATTCACATTTTAGATTGCTACCGGATGTGGCAATAACATTAGCCCCTAAATCCCTGCTAATTTGAATGGCTGCTGACCCAACACCAGAACTTCCACCATAAATTAAGACGGTTTCATTAGGTTGTAATTTTGCCCTTATTATGAGCATTTGGTAGGCTGTCATGAAAACCAGCTGCATTGATGCAGCATCGGGAAAAGATAGATGCTCTGGTTTTTTATGAATATTAACAGGGTTAAGAATAACATATTCAGCCAGAGTTCCATTCTCCGTCTCACCTAAAATACCATATTCAGAACAATAATTTTCTTTTTTCTCTTTACAATGGTGACAATTTCCACAAAAGGTACCAGGTTGAATAACCACATCATTACCTGTTTGAAAATTATGTACTTTGGAACCAACTTCTACAATTGTACCAGATGCATCAGAACCTAATATTAATGGCAATGATACTGGCATCCCTGGGAGTCCTTTTCTCACCCATATATCTAAATGATTAATGGCTGCAGCTTTTACACGGATTTTTACTTTATCAGATGGACAGTCAGGTTCGGGAATATCATCATATGTTAGCGCATCTAATCCGCCATGTTTACTTATTCTAACAGCTTTCATTCTACATCTTCATAATCTGCATCCTGAATATCCATTCCTTCCCTGCGGCCCTTATAATCACTTTGTGCTTTCTTATTGTTTGAAACTTGAATACCAGAAATGAATTTTCTAATTTGGTTAAATATCCAAAACAATGCAATGATAAATAATATTTTCATCTTATTGAATACTTTTTATTGGATTGAAATAGCGGGTGCCTTCTCCAGGTGTTCGAATAAACTCAATTATTTCTTCTAAATCATTTTTATTTTTTACAAAGTCTATATCATTGGTGTTGATGATCAGTAATGGGCAAATATCAAACTTAAAAAAATATTCATTATACATTTGATTTAAAGCATCAATATATTTCCAATCAATTAACTTTTCATATTCTCTTCCCCTAAGTTTAATATTTTGCATGAGACGATCAGTATCTGATTGTAAAAATATAACCATATCAGGGGATGTAACATTTTTTTCTAATATTCGGGCAACTGCATTGTATAAACTCATTTCCTTATCATTTAGATTTAATGCTGCAAACAATCTGTCTTTTACAAACATATAATCAGAAATTAATGTTTTCGTAAAAAGATCTGTTTGTTGCAATTGTTGTTGCTGGCGATAGCGTGACAAGAGGAAAAACAACTGAGTTTGAAATGCAAAGCGCTCAGAATCCTTATAAAAATCAACTAAAAAGGGATTTTCCTCAAACTCTTCCAAAACCAATTTAGCTTCTAATCGTTCTCCTAATATTTTTGATAAACTAGTTTTTCCAACACCAATTGTACCTTCTATAGCAATATGATAGGGAATTTTCAAAGCATGCCTTCCTTATCTACAATAAGCACCATTCTTACGTCTGAATTGTCATCTGTATTTTCAAGAATCTCTGAAACCAGCGCATTTTGTCCGGGAACTTTAAATTTTGGAGCAATATCGTTCCAGGGCTTGAGAACAAATTTTCTTTCGGATATTCCTGCATGTGGTATTTCCAATAATCCACTATGAATTTGCAAACTACCTATAGCCAAAATATCAATATCTAAAACACGCGGCATATTTCTTTTCTTCTCTACTTTTCTTCCTGCTTTTTCCTCAATGACTTTAATTGCATTCAGTAAGTCCACAGGAATTAAGTTGGTATCAATTTCAATCACCATATTATAAAATTCATCTTGATCTGTGTTATACATGGCAGGTGATTGATATACATGGGATTTTTCCGTCACCCAAATATGGGGATGCGCATTCAACATATCAACCCCAAATTTCAAGTTTTGATAACGATTACCTACATTTGAACCTAATCCTAAAAATATATGTTGATCTTCAGACATTACTAATAACTTCCACTTCTACAGAATCAAAATTGCCATTAATGGGGGCATTTGGTTTGCGTATTACCACTTTACAATTATCCACATTAAATTTATCTGTAATTGTAGTGGCAATTTTATTTGCAAGATATTCAATTAAATTATATTTCCTTTGGCAAAATATATTGGTTATTTCATCATATATAAGAGAATAGTTTACAGTATTATGTAAATTATCTGTGATTGATTCATCATATACTGGTGAAACTTCAATATCAATTTCAAATGGCTGCCCATCAGATTTTTCTTTTTCATCAACGCCATGATATCCAAATAATTGAATATTATTTATTCTGATTTTAGTATCCATTTTTCTTAAAAATAACAAACACCTCTCTTCCTCGTCGTCTCTCAATTGATAATGCTGGTATTTCTTTTTCTACCAAAGTAAAATATTTTAAAAACAGTGTCATTGTAGTGTTAATGTCAACTCCAAAGGGTGGTCCATTACCATCAAGTTCTTTATCAATTGGAAATAATATGCCAACCAATTTCCCGGATGGCTTTAATAGGTTATTTACCATCTGAATATAATTTGTCCGTTTATTGGGATCAATAGCACAATAACAGGTGTATTCTAACACAATATCAAATTGCGCATCATATAATTTTTCTAAATTGAAAATATCTTCATGTAGAATATTCAGGTTCAAATTTTTCTTTTTTGCAGCATTAGTCATGTTTGTAATGGCAGAATCAGCAAAATCTACCGCTGTCACCTCATGACCTTTTTCTGCAAAATAAAGCGCATCCCATCCATTTCCAGCTCCAAGGATACATATAGATAATGGCTTTTTTTGTGAATGTATCCAATTTTTAAATATTGGAGTAGGTTCTCCTAAATCCCAAGCCATTTCACCAGCATTATAAGAATTTTCCCAATATTCTGGCTGCGAATGATGAATCGATTGAATATCTGTTATATGCATATTAAAATCACTAAAATATTATCAAAGAATTGGACGTAAAACTAAATTAAAATTCAGCTTTCCCTAAACATAAATATGAAATAATAATTTATATATTTTTAAATAAAATATGCTCCTAAATAAAAAACTCTCTAAAAAGAGAGTTTAATAATATTTTATTTAGAATAAACTGACATTTTCTGCTTCCGGACCTCGATGCCCTTGTGTGACGTCAAACTTAACCCTGACATTTACGAGTATTTTTTGACCTTTACGAATATTAGCGATGTTAACAAAATAATCATCTCCATCATCGCCTTCTATAAAACCCCATCCCTCAGCTTCTTTCCACATTTTGACTGTACCAGAAATCATAAGATTATCTATTCCTCATCTTTTTCAAACCTAAAGCCTAATTTCATTTTTTCAAATTCACTAGGGAAATCATATCCATCCCTTTCGGGGTAATGCATTATTGTATTAACATTATCCCAAGTTACTACAAAATTAGCTGCTATATCTTCCCTGGTTTGATCCTTTACAGGTAAAGGCACCCCTGATTCATCTTTCCCATGAATAATTACAATTCCGGGGTGTTCTAGCCAGAGACCCAATTGGTCATAACCCTTTAAAAGAAAATGACCAGTTGGATTATCAATACCAATATCTTTGTACCTTTCAAAGTTTGAAAAGGATACAAATATAATATCTCCTATTAATTCATCAAGTTTTATCATATGATATTTAATTGATTAAAAATAAAAAAGGGGAATAACTTCCCCTTTTTACAATGTATAAGAGTTAGTTCTATTTTTTCTTCTCTTCTTCTTCTTCAACTGGCGGGAACACAGTTAAATTTAATATATTTATATCATCCTGCATTGTTGAAATAGTCTGTTTCACATCACGAACAGTACGATTTGTTGATCTCTTAAAAGTTTCAAAACTATCTTCAAGGTTTCTTACATCGTCCTTAACTCTGTCAATTTTCCTGGTTAATGTTTCTTCTAATTGCTCTATACTGAACTTAATTTCTTCAAATACTATATCTATTGAATCCATTTGCGCATCATAAGCGGCATAATGTGCATGAGTTTCCTTTTGTAAGGTTTGCACATGCTTACTGGTTCCAATCCATTTTTTCTCTAATCGATCGTAAATTTCAACGGTTGAGTTCACATCTCCGGAAAGCTCATCATCACTATCTGCCAGTTGCATCATTTGTTGAGTACGGGAATCATCTACAACCATCCAATAATATCCAATGGCTAGAATGATGAAAAATGTGATGATCCAAATCGCTCTCTGCATAATAATAATATCCTTAAGTTACTTTTTTTTCTAATTTTGCCAACTTCTTTTCCCACTCAGGCACATCTTCTTCAGTCTCTTCAATCTCCATGTTCCCGGGATCTACTGCTTCACTTATATTAGGTGTGGGTTGTTGTGTATCAGATGCAGGAGCTGGAATTCCATCGGTAGTTTTTAACATTTCCATTAATTGCTGACGTTCCTTTTCTTTTGTAACCAGTTGATCGCAAAGATTCTTCATTTCATCATTAAAATCTCTTACTGTAAGCTCTAATCGCGCTAACAATTCTTCCATTAATAGAGTACCATAGGAGTCATTAATACCCTCTAGGAGATCATCCAATTTTTCTGATAAATATTGCTTTCTTCCTTCGGTGCTGTCTAAATCAATACTCAATTAATTATCCAATATATTAATGATATTTATAGTTAATGCTGAAATACGAAGTTAAATATGATACTTAAATTTAGTTTAATAATAATACTAATTTGAAACATTTTCAATTGAACCGTCATCAGACCCTTCTGCCTCTTGGTCAAAATAGTTCAATAGTTGTTCACTATTTCTTAAAATAATATATACAAGGGCCACCAACAATATCGCTTGCAAAATATATCCAGCTCCAATAATCATTCCAGATACTCCTGAAAATAGCCAAACCATTCGATTTATAAAATCTAAATTTTTTGAAATAGAAATGATTCCCATTATTACAGCTAAAATTCCAATTCCTGTAACAATATTAAATTCACCAAAATGTAATTGACTTGTAAGGCCTAATATTGCTGCGCCAAAAATACAAATCAGCGATGTTTCTACAATCTTATGGTTTTGGGTTTCTTCTCCGGGAATATAACTCAAAGCGCCGCCTGCAATGGCAGCGAACAAGAGTTTAAATCCAAATGCGATAAATCCAAACATATTGTAATTTAATTAAGAAACAACTTTCATTCGTAGCTTAAATTTAAACAGATTTACTATTGCAAATAATGGAGTTCCTAAAATCTGCGTGTCTGGTACAAACCCCCAAAATCGTGAATCATAACTTGAATCTCTATTATCACCCATGAAAAAATAATAATTATATTTCAAGGTGTACGTTTCTAATTCATTGAGAGTTTTTCCATTCACTGTTATATTATTTTTTAAATATTCTGAATTTTCAGACCCATAATTAATATACCAGGGGTTTACAAGATTATTTTCTTTATATTCATTATTTAAATTATTAATAAATCTACTTCTATCTTTTTGTTCACGCATGGCCGCTTTTCTTGAAGAACTAATTAAATTCAATAACTTATATTTTAAGAATCCGTGTGTTCGCGCAATTTCATAAGGGTCGATCATGGTAAATGTTTTACTACCAAGCTTAACATCATTACCATCTTGAACCATTAATGTAATTGCAGTTTGCCAGTCATCAACATTATTAAAGTCAATTTCCATACCCCTATAGGGCACCACAAAACTATTTATATTGTCTCTATTTCCTGTAAAAAAAGAATACAGTTTTTCCACTTTATCCTTCTCATACTTAAAGCCTTTAATATACTTGCCTTCATCAGGAAAATGCATGGCATCGCTGTTTACAATAATATCACCTGTATTAATTGAAACAGAATCCCCCGCCACTCCAATACATCTTTTAACATATTTCTGAAACGGATCTCGTGGGAATTCAAAAATGGTGACGTCTCCACTTTCTACTTCTTTAAATGCC
>Ga0208641_1000221_pt1 | contig 40322 bp, 48 predicted proteins | sample ETN02SmetaG_2_FD_185789 | JGI IMG/M metagenome (GOLD analysis project Ga0208641, IMG submission 185789) | Marine microbial and viral communities from oxygen minimum zone, Eastern Pacific Ocean - ETNP2014F10-02SV253 (SPAdes) (version 2) | ecosystem: Environmental > Aquatic > Marine > Oceanic ... | reverse complement strand
TCATTAGAAGAGTGGGTAATCCATCTTATTACTTGCCAATCATTAGATTTAGCTATGTCTTTTAAAGCTATTATCAGTTTTTGACCTATTTTTTTTCCTCTAAAATTTGGGCCCACAAACAAATCGTCGAGAAAACCTATATATTTACCCCTTAGTGGCCTTGGTATCGTCCTATAATGAGCAATTCCAACGATTTTACCTTCTGTTTCATAGCAAAGTCCATTAACAACATGTTTTTTATCAAATAACCAACTCCAAACAGTGTTCAAGATTTCATTATTCATAGGAACTTTGTAAAATTCAGCATAACCAATATATAATTTTTCCCAATTTTGCCTGTCAAGTTGTACTAAATCTCTAATCATTTTTTTAAAATATAATTATTGACTTCTAAAATCACTTAATATATTACTAACGATAATTAATGGTTATCAATAGTAATAAGTATGAATGATCTTATAACTGACATAAAGGCTTTACAGGACCAAACACTAAATAACCTTAAAAGTTCCAAAGCAAACAATACTATTCGTGCTTATAGATCTGATTTTAAGGATTTTTCAGCTTTTTGTGTAAAAAATAATTTTAATTTCCTACCTACTGATACAAAAATAGTTGCTTTATATTTAACTTACCTGTCTTCAAAAGGTGCTAAAATTAGCACTTTAAGACGAAGGTTAGTATCAATAGGTGTGATTCACAAACTCAAAGGGCATTATCTTGATACGAAGCATCCTATAATTATTGAAAATTTAATGGGCATTAAGCGTAAAATAGGAAGTTTTCAGCAAGGTAAAAAACCAATATTAATCAATGACCTAAAATCAATTATTAATGTAATAGATAATGAAAAAACTAAAGAAATCAAAAAAATTAGAGATAAAACCTTAATTTTAATTGGATTTGGAGGCGGCTTTAGAAGAGGTGAACTAGTGTCAATTAATTATAATGATATAGAAATGGTTCAAGAAGGGGTCAAAATCGTCATAAGAAGGTCAAAAACAGACCAATTTGGCGAAGGAATGGTAAAAGGTCTCCCCTACTTTTCCAATCAAAACTACTGCCCCGTTTTGCATTTAAAAAAATGGCTTGAGTTATCAAATATTAAAACTGGTCCAATATTTAGACGTTTTTCTAAAAGTTTTAAACTAAGCGAAAATCGCTTAACAGATCAATCAGTTGCATTATTACTGAAATATTATCTAGATATTGCTGGCATAGAAAACAAAAATTATTCAGGTCATAGTTTAAGATCAGGTTTTGCAACAGTGTCTGCAGAATCAGGTGCAGATGAAAGAAGTATTATGGCTATGACAGGCCATAAAACTACTCAAATGGTTAGACGTTACATTAAAGAAGCAAATTTATTTAAAAATAATGCACTAAATAAAATTAAAATATAATTAAAGATTTAATTCTTAGCATCTTCCCACAAATAAGTGTTTTTTTTATAACTATAATCAAAAGTATTCTTAATTATATAATCAGCCACTATGGTAGAATTAAAAAATTTCATATATTTCGCCTTTCCTTTTTTGGCAATCTTTTTTCTTAAATAATCATCTTTTGCAAATTTTTTGATTTTTTCGGAAAGATTAGAAACATTATTATAAAATATAATTTCATCTTCTGAAAAGAAATTATTGTAATGAGTTTTGTCGTGAATAAATGTAAGAAGGCCATTACCTACGAATTGAGTAATTCTATCGCTGCTGTAATATTTAATTGGATTACCCCTGCTTAAATTAATTCCCATTTTTGCATTAGCTATTGATTTAAAATATGAATCAGCCCAAATAGGTTGGATGTTATTTATTCCATACAAGTCAAATTTCACGTTTGGTGTTTTCTCTATTAATTTATTCACAAAATCGGCACGTTCATCGTGCTTACCCCTCTTTAAAACACCTCTATGTACACCATGACTTAGGGCAAAAAAAACATCCATAGAACACTGGTTATTTTCGTAATTATTCAAAACTTCAAAAGATGGATCTGAAGGATTGGGTATAAAGAAACATGGTTTCTTTTTAGGTAAAAAATCTAAAATATCAGGTGAAGTAGTTAAAAAATTTGTATCTGTGAACATCATTTTACCTAAAATCCTTGATTTATTTTTTTCATAATCTGGTCCGTTTTTAATAAGTGGATCCAGAAACCATTGGGCAACCTTTAAATCTTTATAATTATCTTTTAAATAAGCTATTGTTTCAGGCTTTACGAGATCAGCATGTCCGAAAATTAATAAATCTGGCTTGTAATTATAAACTGTATTTATTAATTTACGATTTAACGCTTTTGAACCAGTGTGGTCTCTAAGACTCTTATAGTGTTTAACTATGTCTCTATCACTAAATTCTAAAACACTATGACCAAGTCTAATAAAACCGTTATTAATTCTTCTGCCAGTATTAAAAAAAAGCCTTCCATCATGGCGTTCATTAAAATTAGTAACATGCAAAATACGTAAGCTTTTTTGGACGCGATTATTAAATAAATTTATTTTTGTCGAACTTGTCTGTAAAATATTTCTTCTATAATCGTCCATTTTTTTCGAACTTAATTTATTTGTATGAAAAAAGTTTTTTATAGATAAATTTTGCAACTGTATTCTTTTATTTTCATTTTCAATTAAATCTTTAATTGCATTGTAAACAGAGTAAATGTTTAATTTTTTTAAAATGATCCCATGCGTAATAGTCTCTGGCAGACCTCCTCTATTACTAATAATGGTTGCACATCCACGACTAGAAGCTTCAAGGCTTGATCTTCCCAATGGTTCATTCCATCTAGAACAAGCTACAGCAATACTTGTTTTTTTAAAAATTTCTAATACCTTGTTATGATTTGTAAAACCCATAACATTCAGTCTTTTATGTTTAAAAATAAGAGATGATCTTGGTTCATCTCCAATAACCACTCCTTTCCATTGTTTATATTTTTTTAGGATCTTTAAAACAGCCATTCCAAACAAATCATAACCTTTTGCCTGGTTTAATTTACCGACAAAAGTAATCCATTTTTTTTTCTTATTTAATTCTACTTTTGCCGGTCCAATTGACTGATAAATTACTGAAATTTTTTCTGAATTTAAATGAATTCCTCCAATACCTTGTAAAAATCTTTTTCTTGACCAATGACTGTTAAAAATAATTTTTGTTGCATAATTTAATAATTTTTTTCTATCAGCTAGAGATTTTGAGCCAGTCATAGTAAGTGGATCATTATGAAAATATAAAACTATTTTTTGATTATTAATTTTTTTGTGTATTAAATGAAAATAATTAGGTCGATTATGTATCTCTATTAAATCGGAGGGTGATTTATTTTCGAAATTTAAAAATTCTTTTACGTAAAGTCTGCTACCACTTTGAATTAAATTTTTTTTTAAATCTATGTTTTTATAGGTAAGTTTAAATATATTTTTTAAATTTGTATTACCAAAAATGGTAATATATTTTTTATATTCACTTAATTTAACAGTATCTTTTACAAATAAAGATACTGCACCAGCATAAGTGGGTGAAAAATTTTCCTTGTATGGTAATAGGATAGAAATTTTCATTGAGGTCTATTTTTATAAGATATGTTTTTTTTTCTAATCTTTCTAAAATTTTCTAATAAAATATTTCTAAATTTCTTATCTTTTTTTAATTCATATTCTCTAGACATTGCTTTTGATTTACTATTATAAATTTCTTTATGAAAAACAATCCACTTTTTACCCCTTGTATACTTGGCACCTTTTGAAATATTATGTAGATTTAGACGTTTTTTTAAATTTTTACTATATCCAACGTAAGAAAATATTCTTCTCTTATGAGTGCTAATCAATAAATATACACAATATGTCATTATTTTAACTTTAGTATAATTTTTTTAGCTAACTTGCTAAATTTTATCCTATACAATTTATTGTATTTCATTATGTGGGAAGTGTGACGCTCATACCATTTTTCTTGATTTTTTTCTATTATATCAATCAAATTTATATTGAAACTTCCTGAAATTAATGACAAAGGTCCATGACAGGTAATCACAGAGTTCGCATTCATGGTAATGATTTCTAAATTTTCAATAGAAATTTTTTTTAATAAAATTATTTTATATTTTCCAATTTTTAAATAACAATAACCCTTTTTATTAATGTTGAAATATTCATTAGATATCTCTGTAATAAAGGGTAAATCTATTGTGCCAGTTGTAATAATCAAATTCTTACGACACCTTTTTACAATTTTTTTTATAAATAAAAAAAAATCTTTTTTCTTTAAAGAAATATCAGTATATTTTTTTATATAAAAATCTGAAAACCATTTTTCATCAAGATGTATAAGAATATATTTTTTATTTTTAATATTTTCATTTTTAAAAATATTTATTTTTTTAATATTTTGATGTAATAGAATTTTATAGTCTTTTTTAATAATCCTAACATCTATTTTATCTAAAATGTTCTTATACAAATGTTTAAGTGGCATGGTCTGATTGTCTAAAATAGTTGTATATTTTTTGGAAAAAGATATTTTTGTTAAAAGATTTATTTTTTTCCGTGGATACGTATGAAAAATTTTATCCACATTTAAAAATTTTGACAGTATTATTGATCTATCTTTGCCATCAAAAATTATTATTTGTTTATAATTATTTTTTCTTAATTTTACAATTAATAAAACTTTGTTAAATATTCCACTTTCTTCAAACGAATAAAGTTTATTATATAAATATTTCTTTTTCTTAATATGAGGATAAATGTGTTTTTTTACCACAATATCCACATTTGTTTTTCCATAAATTCTTGCTAAACAATTTATATAGGGAATTGTTTGATAAAAATCACCCAGCCTATCAGTTCTAATAATTAAAGTTTTCAAATTCAAATTTTATATTATATCTGGCGGTCCCAAGGGGAATCGAACCCCTCTTTCATGGATGAAAACCATGTGTCCTAACCGATAGACGATGGGACCCATTGTGAAATTTATATGTTATTAACAGAAATATCATTAATTACAAACTCAATGTTATTTTTTCCATTATAATTGTTAGATATTAATGTACCTGCAATATTCATAGAACTTTTATTATTTTTTACCAAATAAGATTCTAATACAGTGCCAATCGAATTAAATGCAATAGCTTTTACAACATTATTATTTTTACTGTAAAAAATAGCTTTGATATGCTGATTACCAACAATGTTTGAATTAGCCAATTTTAGATTTTCAATTAAAAATTTTGGCTCAGGATTTCCTGTACCAAAAGGAGACAAAACATCAATATTGTTGTAGAATTCTACGTTTAATGCAGTTGGCAAAATTATAGAATCTAAATACAAGGTTTTATAATTGTCTTTCTCAATATCCAAATTATTATATTTTTTGAATAAAAATTCTTTAAATTTTTCAATGTTATTAATATTTATTGAAAATCCTCCGGCCATTTTATGCCCTCCCCCATTAATTAAGATTTTATTCTGAAAGGCTGAAATAATAATAGACCCAATATCAAAACCAAAGACAGACCTTGCGGAACCTTTTCCAATATTTCCATTAATTGAAATAATTACACATGGCTTATTGTATTTATCCTTAATTCTTGATGCCACTATTCCTATTATTCCTTCATGAAAATCTTTTCCTTGAACAAATATAATGGGGTCTTTACTATTCTTTGTTTCATTTTCAATTTTTCGAAAAAGCTCAATTTCAATTTTTTTTCTGTATTCATTAAAGTCATTTAACTTTTTTGCTAGGTAGTCAATTCTCTCTTGGTTTTCAGAAATTAATATTTCTGTACCAAATGCTGAGTTACCAACCCTTCCTCCTGCATTAATTTTCGGTCCTATTATATAACCTAGGTGATAGGCGTTAGGCTGGCTGTATATTTTACTATTGTCATATAAAGTTTTTAAACCAATATTTTTTCGTCTCCCAAAAACTTTTAAACCTTGTTTAACAATAGCTCTATTTAAACCTACAATGGGGACAACATCACAAATAGTTCCCAAACTAACTAGATCCAAAAAATTTAAAATATCGGGTTCATTAATGTTATTAAGTTTGAACCAATTTAAATTTCTTAATTTGTTACTCAATGATACCAAAAACATAAAACAAACTCCTGCAGCACAAAGATATGACAATTTAGACCTATCATTGATTTGATTGGGATTTACAATAGCGGTTGCCTCAGGAAGTTTTATATCTCCTTGGTGATGATCAATAACTATAGTTTCTATACCTTTGTTTTTTGCATGTAAAATAGCCATATGAGAGGAAATGCCACAATCAACGGTGATAATTAATTTTGAACCTTTCTTGATTAAAAAATCAAATCCTTTTTTATTGGGTCCATAACCATCCTTAATTCTGTCAGGAATTAAAAATTCAAATGGTTGATTTATTTCTTTAAAATATTTTACCAAAATTGCTGCTGAAGTTGCCCCATCAACATCATAATCTCCGAATATTCCAATAATATTTTTTTTTTGTATATGTAAAAGTGTTGCGTTTGTCGCAATGTTCATGTCTTTAATAGAACCAGGATTTGGAATGCTTTTTTTAATTGTTGGATTAATGAAATTTTCTATTTGATCTAATTCAATTTTACGTATTGAAATAATTTTAGATAAAATTTCACTAAAATTAAATGTTTCATATATTTTTTTTGCGTAGTTTTCATCATATTGCTTAAATAACCAGTTTTTTTCAGTAACTGATTTATAATTCATTTTTTTATCTTGTGTATAATTTTTTTATTTGTATTCGAACTTTTGTGTAAAACATAAGTTTCAGCTTCAAATGAATCTCCATGATCTTTTATTCCTTTAACCAAATCTCCATCGGTTACACCAGTGGCACAAAATATTACATCTCCTTTAATCATATCATCAATATTATACTTTTGATTAAGGTCATTAATACCCATATTTCTACTTCTATTTTTTTCATCTTCATTTTGAAACGATAATCTTGTTTGCATTTGACAATTTAGACAACTTAATGCTGCGGCTGCAAGAACACCCTCAGGTCCCCCACCTATTCCGAAATATATGTCTATATCTGAATTTGGATCTGCAACAGAAATAACACCAGAGACATCGCCATCGGTAATAAAACTAATTTTAACACCTAATGAATTTAAAGAATTAACGATTTGATCGTGTCTTGGGCGTTTAAGTACACAAGCTGTTAATTTGTCAGGAGTAATTTTTTTAGCATCGGCAAGTCTTTCAATATTTTTCTGTACATCAAAATCAAGATCAATCAAATTTTCAGGAAAACCAGCACCAATGGCTATTTTTTCCATATAGATATCAGGAGCGTGAAGTAAATTACCTTTTTTTGCAACAGCAAGAACAGATAATGCATTTGGTAAATTTTTGGCAGTAAAATTAGTACCCTCTAACGGGTCCACGGCAATATCTAATTCTTCCTCAGAATTGTTACCAACTTTTTCACCTATATATAACATTGGAGCTTCATCTAGTTCTCCTTCACCAATTACTATTCTTCCTTTCATATTGATTTTATTTAACTGGTTTCTCATTTCATCTACTGCAGATTGGTCAGCTGCCATCTTATCTTCTTTGCCTTTAAATAAAGATGCGCCATAAGCGGCTCTCTCAGTAGCAAGTATGAATGGATCTATATATTTTTTATCAATTGCCATTGAAATCTCCAACTCTTATAAAAGTTGGTGATTTGATTATATGCTTATTTTTTTTCAATTTACGCAAACAATTAATTATTCTTTTTTCTATAGTCTTATGAGTAATTATATTAATTGAAGCAGTTTGTTTTTTTTTATCGGGAATTTGCATTAATTTTTCTATTGAAATCTTATTTTCTCCCAGATTTTTAGTAATACTCGATAAAACACCTGGCTTGTCTTTAACTTCAAATCTTAAATAACATGAATAAGAATAATTGGAATAATTAAATTGTTTGATTTTTTTACGTAATTTATACGGAACAATGAAAGGGTATTTTATATTTCCTCGCAATATAGAATATAAATCTGACATTAAAGCAGAAGAAGTAGGACCAGGACCAGCACCCTCGCCTTGCATAATAGTTAGTCCAGCTGGAAAACTATTTATAATTGATGCATTAAATACACCATTGATATTTCCAATATAAGAATTGATATCTACCAAACATGGATGAACTCTTTCAAAAATAACTTTGTTTATCATCTCGGTAATACCCAATAGTTTTATTCTATAACCTAATTTTTTTACGTTAATGATATCTTTGTTCTCGATATTATAAATTCCGTCAATTAAAATATTATTTTTCGAGATCAATGTATGAAAACATAAAGAAGACAATATTTTGATTTTAGAGGCTACATCATCACCATTTAAATCTGATTTTGGATTAGTTTCGGCATATCCGTACTGCTTTGCTTCATTTAATATTTCACTGAATTCTTTTCCAGTTTGTTCCATTCTGGATAAAATATAATTTGAAGTACCATTTAAAATTCCTATTAATTTAAATATTTTGTTTGAAATTAGCCCTTCCTTTATACTTCTAATTATTGGTATTCCTGAGGCTACAGATGCTTCATATTCGAAATTAACTTTATTTTTCTCAGCCAAATAAGATAGATAATTCCCATGTTTAGCTATCAATACTTTATTTGCAGTAATCACGTGTTTTTTATTTTTAAGTGCAGAAACAACAATTTTCTTCGCAAGACCATTCGATTCACCAATTAACTCAACAACAATATCTACCTTAGGGTCTTTTGTTATATTTAATGGGTGAAGAATCCATTGTTTGTTTTTAAATTTGAAAGGTCTTTTTTTATTTTTATTTTTCGCAGAAACATATAGTAAATTTAAGCTTTTTCCTGTTTTAAGTAATATATCACTCCTTTTTTTTACGATTTCATTACAAAAATAACTTCCAACGTTACCTAACCCGATTACAGCTATATTAATTTTTTTTTTCATAATAATTAATCAGGGACATTATTTATATCTGGGTATTTTTTAGATTTATTTTTATTTGATAACAAACTTACATATTCTTCGAAAGAATTTACATTGGAGTAATTTATTTCACTAGTCTTGTTATTGTCAATAATTGCAATCTCATTTTCATTAAATGAACAATTGACAAACAAAATAAAAATAAAAATTATAAAATAATTTTTCATTCAAAACCCATTTGTTCCTTAAAACCACATAATAAATTCATATTTTGTACTGCTTGACCTGAGCCACCTTTAATTAAATTATCAATTGCACATAAAATTATTGCTTTATTTTTCTTTCTATCATCGCATACTGAAATTTTACAAATATTAGTATGCATTATATCTCCAGTTCCAATAGGTGTATTAAATTTTGCAAACTTAATAAAATGTTTATCTTTATAGTATTTTTTTAAATATTTAAAAATTTTTTTTGCGCTTATATTTTTGTTTAAATTCACATAAATAGTAGAGAGAATTCCTCTAAACATGGGTGATAAATGAGGTGTAAATTGGACTTTAATTTTACTCTTGGATATTTTTTCTAATTGTTGATCAATTTCAGCCAAATGTTTGTGAGAGGAAATACCATAAGCTGAAATTGAATCATAAATATTCTTAAATTTAAATTTTTTATGTAAATTTTTACCTGCTCCCGAATAACCTGATTTTGAATCTATAATTATGTTTTTGGTATTTATAAGTTTATTTATAATAATAGGAACTAAAGGAATTTGTATTGAGGTAGGATAGCATCCCGGACAAGATATAATTTTAAATTTATCCAATTTAACTTTGATCAATTCTGGTATTGAATAAATAGAATGCTTAATTAAATCTTTAGATTTATGAGAAATATTATACCATTTTTTATAACTTTTAGGATTTTCTAATCTAAAATCTGCAGATAAATCAATTAGTTTAACTTTATGAGTTAATTTTTTAGAAATCTTTTGAGCCTCTCCATCAGGAAGTGCGGTAAATAATAAATCTATATTATTAAAATTTACGCTAGCTACATTAGTAATTTTAGGTAATGATTTTTTTCTTAATGAAGAATCAAATTTATATATTGGTTTACCAATGCATTTTTGTGCACAAATATTATTTATTTTAACTTTCGGATGATTTGCAAGAAGTTTAATAAGTTCCAAACCTATATATCCAGTTGCACCAGCTACAGCTACATTTATATGTTTGCTCATTATTTGAATATAACACAGTAAAATTAAATATCAGGTAATATATATATAATTACCTTTTAGAAAACTGAAAACTTCGTCTAGCTTTTTTATGACCATATTTTTTCCTCTCAACTGATCTAGAATCTCTAGTGGTAAGTTTTTCCTTTTTGAGAATAGGTTTTAATTCTGGTTCATATTTCAATAATGCTCTTGAAATACCATGGATTATTGCACCAGCTTGTCCAGACAATCCTCCACCTTTAACTAGGCATCTAAAATCAAAATCTGTAGATCTTTTTATTAACTCAAGAGGTCTACAAACTTGTGTTTGATGATTTGACCTCGTGAAATATTTAGGCATGTTTTTACCATTTACATATATTTTTCCAGTGCCCTTTTTTATCCAGATTCTAGCTATAGATTTTTTTCTACGACCCGTTGCATACTTGCTCTCCTTAAAATCTAGTTTAATCTTTTTTTTTTTATTATTTTCTAGATCTATATTACTTTTCATTACTAATTTCCAAGCAAGTTTTTTTTATTCATTTGAACCAAAGATATTTCCTTGGGATTTTGTACTTCATGAGGGTGTTTATCTCCCTTATAAATTTTTAATTTGGACATTTGCTTTTTTGCAAGAGGTCCACCAGGTAACATTCTTTTAACTGCTAATTTCAATATTTCTTCAGGTTTTTTTGCACTTAATTTTTCAGGGGTTGTTTCCTTAATTCCCCCAGGATGTCCCGTGTGTCTAAAATATTTTTTATTTTTAAATTTATTTCCTGTAAATTTAATTTTTTCTATATTTTTTACTATTACAAAATCACCATGGTCCATATGAGGCGTGTAATTAGATTTGTTTTTTCCTCTTATAGTTTTTGATATAAATACAGCTAGTCTTCCAACAATTGCGTCAGTAGCATCAACTAATATCCAATTATTTTTAATATCCTTGCTTTTGACAAAATTAGTCATAGAATTTGGCTTGAATACTTACATTTATAGATAAAGTCAAACTTTTAATATAATTAAAATCTTTACAACCCGTTTTATTTTTAGTTTAATAGTTTATTGCCGATTTGATCACCTTGCGGGCATTAAACAGCTAAAATGATTGCTCTGATGCCGCCTCTCGTTTGGCGGTTTTTTTTTATAATAAAATTGGCATAGGTATTTGACTAAATTGTGTATTTGAATTAATCAAAAGCACTAAAAAAAGGAGAATAAAAAATGACCAAAGATATAAAAAATGCAGAAACGATAGCACTTCATGGAGGTGAGTATAGAAGTGATCCTGCCACAACTGCTGTAGCTGTACCAATATATAGGACTACTTCTTATCAATTTAAAGATACAGATACTGCCGCTAATCTTTTTGCCTTAAAAGAGTTTGGAAACATATATACGCGTATAATGAATCCAACCTGCGATGCGTTGGAAAAAAGAGTAGCAGCATTGGAAGGTGGTCTAGCTGCTCTAGCAGTTAGTTCTGGCCAATCTGCTTCAGCTTTTACTTTATTAAATGTTGCTCAAGCAGGAGATAATTTTATTAGTTCAACTGATCTTTACGGAGGAACAGTAAATTTATTTACACATACCCTTAAAAAACAAGGTATAGAAGTGAGATATGCTGATCCTCTAGATCCGAAAAATTTTGAAAAATTAGTCGATGATAAAACTAGAGCAATATATGCCGAGACCCTTCCTAATCCATATTTAAGACCATTCCCTATCAAAGAAGTTTCTGATATTGGAAGAAAATATAACATACCATTAATAATGGACAACACTGCCTCTCCTATCATTTGTAAACCATTTGAACATGGGGCTGCTGTAATAGTTCATTCATTAACAAAGTACATAGGTGGGCACGGAACTGTCATTGGTGGAATTATAATTGATGGTGGCAACTTTGACTGGACAGCAGATCCAAAAAGGCAACCTTTATTCAATGAACCTGATCCAAGTTATGGTGGAGCTGTATGGGGTAAAGTTGTTCCAGAATTAACAGGAGCAAATGTTGCCTTTGCAGTAAGAGCAAGAGTCGTATTACTTCGTGACCTAGGCTCATGTTTATCTCCGGATAATGCTTTTCAACATATCCAAGGTTTGGAAACCTTACCACTAAGGTTTAAACAACATTGTTCTAATGCTGAAAAAGTCGTTGATTTTTTACAATCGCATAAAAATGTGGAAAGAATTATTTATCCAACTCTATACAAAGGTGAGGTAGCAGATAGAGCCAAAAAATATTTCAAAGGGGGAAATGGAGCTCTTGTTGGAATAGAAATAAAAGGTGGCATTGAATCTGGCAAAAAGTTTATAAACTCACTTAAGCTTCATTACCATGTTGCTAATATTGGAGATGCCAGAAGCTTAGCTATACATCCTGCCACTACTACACACAGTCAATTAACAGAAAAGGAATTATTGTCTGCTGGAGTGACACCAGGATATGTAAGATTATCAGTTGGAATTGAACATCCCGACGACATTATTGCAGATTTAAAACAAGCTTTAGATGCTTCTGGAAGTTAAAAGTTGAAGATTATTGGTTAATTTGTTGAGTTTTTAAAAACTAAAATTAGAGTAGCGGTAAGCAAAATAATAGAACCTAATTGGTGTAGGGATGCAAGAAATATCTGTGCACCAAAAATAATTGTTAAAATTCCTAAAAAAAATTGCAACAATAAAAATAAAAAAACAAAAATAGCTGATTTTCTTAAGTAAACAAGATCATCATTATTAAATATAATAAATAAAATAATCAAAAATAACGCCATCATAAAATAAGCTACATTTCTATGAACAAATTGCAAAAGAGAAGGTGTTTCAAACAATTTTAAAGAAAACAAATCACTAAATAATGAATCATCAGGAAAATAACTTTGATTCATCAAAGGCCAAGTCTGATATATCTGACCAGCATCCGTGCCCGATACAAAAGCTCCCAATGAAATTTGTATAATTAAAACAATTAAAAAAATTGATGGCAAAAAAAAAGTTATTTTTGTTTTTGAATTAAGTCCATTTTGACTTACACTTTTTAGAAAATTCCACAACAATAAGCAGAAAATGATGATTGCAAGTGTCAAATGTAAAGATAAACGATACTGACTAACATCAGTTCTATCAATCAAACCACTTTTTACCATATACCAACCAATAAAACCCTGAAATAACATAAGAAAAAAAATCAAGTAAAATGAAAAAAGATTATTTTTTGATAAAGTTCTCTTGAATGATAAATAAATAAGTGGCAGTACAAAAAAAAGTCCAATTAATCTACCTAATAATCTATGCATATATTCCCACCAATAAATAACTTTAAACTGATCTAGGGTCATAGAAGGGTATAATAATTTATATTCCGGTATTTTTTTGTAAAGAGAGAAAGATTCTTCCCAGCTATCCAAAGTTAAGGGAGGAAAAATACCTGTAAATAAATTCCATTTGGTTATTGATAAACCTGAATCAGTAAGTCTAGTTAATCCCCCTATAACAATTATTAATCCTACCAAAATAGTTAACAATAATAACCAAAGAGAAACAAATGTATAGTTTTGATTTCTATTTAAATGCATTTTTAAAAATTATATATTTATAACTAATAATAAATATAATTTAATCATTAAATGAAGAATTTAAAATTAAAAATAATAAGACAAAAAATTGATAAGTTAGACGATAAATTGTTGAACTTAATAAAAATCAGAACCAATTTGGTAACTGGTATATTGAAACAAAAGAAGTTCAAAAATCAAATAATTGATAAATCTAGAATTAAAGAGGTTCTAACATTAATAAAAAAGAAATCTGTAACAAGAAAAATAGATCCAAAAATAACAAAAAAAATATGGAAAAATATGATACGAGCCTATATTGATTTTGAGAAAAGAAATTTTAAGAAGAAGTAATTATTTACTATGTGGGGGTAATTTTTTCTCAATAAAAATTTCATGTTTACGCGTTGCAGGATTATATTTTTTAACCTTTAATTTAATTTTTGCCTTATCTCCTGCGGATGGTTTTTTAACATAATAAAAAAAAGGGCTATCTGGTTTCGATTCCGGAACTAACCTTACTTTTATGGAAGATTTTTTAGCCATTTTTTAATTTTTTTAGTTCTTCTATAATTTTGGATATCTTTTCTATTTTATTCTTAATCTTTTCTTTATTAAAAAATTGATTATTTACATCATATTTTATTGTGTAGTCAAGCGATAATGATTTTGGATTTTTTAATACAGCTTTAACTCCATTTATTGTCATGCCTTTTTCTTTTAAAAGGAACTTAATTAATTTAATTATACCAATTTCCTTATTGCTGTAATATCTTCTTTTTCCCGATAAAATTTTTGGTTTAATTTGACTAAATTCTTTTTCCCAAAATCTAATTGTGTGAGTTGATAAAGTCCCTCTTTTTTTGTCAATTAGTCCGACTATTTTGGCGACTTCTCCAATAGTTTTATAAGCTTCATTTTTTTTTTCCATAAATTAACTTTTTGGATTAATCTTATTCATAAATATTTTTGAAGCTTTAAAAGTAATAACATTTCTTGCAGATATAATTTTTTTTTCTTTGGTTTTCGGATTACGGCCAATCCGTTTATTTTTTTTTTTTTTTAAAAAAGTTCCAAATGAAGTAACCTTAACTTTTTCATTTTCTTTAAAAGCCGACACCAATATGTTAAAAATATCATTTACTATATTTTCAGAGATAACTTTTGAAAAACCGATATTTCGATAAATTATATTTGCCAATGTTTCTCTGTTTATATTTTTTTTCAGCATTAATAATAATATAATAATATTTATTTAATTAAATTTTTTTTAATTTTTTCAATTAAGTTTCCTTTAACTATTTTGTTACACATTTTGATAGAGTAAGATAGCCCCCTAGCATCAGTAGAGCCATGACTTTTTACAACTGGCCCACTTAAACCCAAAAAAATAGCTCCATTATATTTCCTTGGATCTAATTGATTCTTGAATCTTTTCAAGGCATTGTACGAAAATAAGAGTGAAATTTTATTTAATAGACCTTTATTTAGATTTTCTCTTAAATTTTTTGTAATAAAGTTTGCCGTACCTTCTGCTGTCTTTAGAGCAATATTTCCTGAAAAGCCGTCAGTAACAATAACGTTAACGTTGCCATCCATAATATGGTTTCCTTCAATGTATCCATGAAAATTAAAATTTTTATTGTTTGATTGTTTAAGATGTTGATAAGCTTTCTTAATTTCTTCGTGTCCTTTAATTTCTTCCAATCCAACATTTAATAATGCAATTATTGGATCAGTTTCTGGATATAAAGCTTTGTATAAAGCTGCACCCATATAGCTAAAATCAATTAAATTTTTATCGTTACATTCGATATTAGCACCCAAGTCTAAAACAACATTCATTCCTATTTTGTTTGGCCAAAGACCAGCAAGAGCGGGTTTTTCAACTCCTTTGATCATGCTCAATATCAATCTAGATAATATTAATAGTGCGCCAGTATTCCCTGCCGATAATGTAATTTGTGATTTTCCATTGATTTGAGATGCAATAGATTGCCACATGCTAGTGCTTTCACTTTTTTTGGCTGCACTCAAAGGACTTTCTTCATCCTCAATATAATGGTCGCAATGAATAATTTCACAATATTTATTGATCTTTGGCTTTTTGCTAATCAAAACATTTAGCTTATCTTTATTACCGTAAAGTTTGAAAAAATTTTCATTACTGTCTTTTAAAGACAATTCTATACCATCAACTATTTTTTGAGGCGAATTTTCACCTCCCATTGCATCAACTGCAATTATAATTTTATTGTTCATTATACTTATTAATTTAATCTTTTGGTTCGAAAACCTGTCTGCCTTTATAAAATCCAGTTTTTAAATCTACATGATGTGACAATCTATATTCACCAGATTTTTTATCTTCAATAATGTTTTTTGAAACAAATTTAATGTGGGATCTTCTTTTATTTCTTCTTGATTTAGAAGTTTTCCGTTTTGGTACTGCCATGTTTATTTACTCCTTATAGACAAAGTTGATTACACCTTTTGTTATTGAATTTAAAGATATATCTTCAATAAAAAATGTAAATTTATCAAAATAATTTGTTAAATTAGCAGTTAAAATTTTATTAGGGGAACTATTGGAAAAAAATAATAATAATAGGTCGTTTTTTTTATCAATTTGCAATCTTTTCCATTTACCGCACTGGATTAAAATAACATAAAAAAGTTTTATTAAATCTTTCATTTTTTTATTCACCATAGTATCACTATAACCTAATTCCCTACAATTTAATTCAATTTGTTTAAAGAAAAAATCAAATATAGCTTGCTGGTCATCTTTTTTAATTTCCTTATTTTTAAGAGTAATTAAAATAAAACAAAGGTGAAAAAAAACAAGATATATTCTATTTGAAAAAGAATCTGATAATTTAAAATTTTTGTAAAAGAAATTTTTCCTAGTTAAAAGAACAATTTTATTATACAAAGGAAGTATATTTTTTTTTTTAGATTTAAAAAAATGCATAAAATTTTTTTTATTGTAATTTTATTATTATTAGCAAATTGCCAGCGAAATCAAATACTTAATAGCCATGGTGTATCCTTTTTAGATAAAAAACAAAAAAGATTAGTTATTAACAAAACTAATAAAAATGATGCTAGAAAAATCCTTGGCCCTCCATCGACTGTTGGTGTTTTCGACAATTCTATTTGGATTTATATTGGAAGAACTAAGACCAAAGGCAAATTATTAAAATTTGGTCAAAATATTACAGAGAAAAATGACGTTTTAGCTCTAGAATTTAATGAATATGGAATTTTAGCAAAAAAAGATTTTTATGATAAAAGCCAGATAAATAAAATTGTTTTTTTAGAAGAAACCACTGATACAATTACTCGAGAGAAAAATTTTATTTACAGTTTTTTATCTAGTTTAAGACAAAAAATTAATAAGCCTGCGAATAGAAAAAAAAATTAACTTGCAATAACGGCCAATAATAAAAGAGCCACAATATTTGTTATTTTAATCATTGGATTTATAGCTGGACCAGCTGTATCCTTGTATGGATCTCCAACCGTATCTCCTGTTACTGCTGCTTTGTGTGCATCCGAACCTTTTCCACCATAATTTCCATCTTCAATATACTTTTTAGCATTATCCCAAGCTCCACCACCCGCGGTCATTGAAATAGCCACAAACAGTCCTGTAATAATTACCCCAAGTAGCATGGCACCTACAGAAGATAAAGCTGCCTCAATACCGCCAATTGATAATATTGTAAAATAGAGAATTATTGGTGACAGCACAGGTAGGAGAGATGGTACAATCATTTCTTTTATTGCCGTTTTAGTTAATATGTCTACAAGCCTTCCGTAGTCTGGTTTAGTTTTTCTCTTCATAATACCAGGAATTTTTTTAAATTGTCTTCTAACTTCAATTACAACAGCTCCACCTGCTCTTCCAACAGCTTGCATTCCCATGGAACCAAATAAATAAGGTAGCATACCACCTACTAACAAACCTACTACTACAAAGGGGTTTGACAATTCAAAATTTACATTAATATTTTCAAGAGCTGATTTTTCAATTGTAGAGAAATATTTAATATCTTCTGTATAAGCTGCAAATAAAACTAAAGCTCCCAAACCAGCTGATCCAATTGCGTAACCCTTAGTTACTGCTTTAGTTGTATTACCAACGGCGTCTAATGCATCAGTAGTTTTTCTAGTTTTTTTTGGTAAATTAGACATTTCTGCTATCCCACCAGCGTTATCTGTCACTGGACCATAAGCATCTAGGGCAACAACCATACCTGCCAAAGCAAGCATTGATGTTACCGCAATAGCTATGCCAAAAACACCAGCAATATAGTTAGTAACCAGTATACCTGCTACGATAATTAATGCTGGTAAAGCAGCAGCTTCCATTGATACTGCCAATCCTTGAATAACATTAGTGCCATGACCGGTGGTTGATGATGAAGCAATGCTTTGAACTGGTCTGAAATTTGTACCTGTATAGTATTCTGTTACATATATGATTAAACCAGTTATAATTAAACCTATGACTCCACAAACATATAAACCTGTTCCAGTAAAAATTTTATCTTCAATATAATATTCTGTATTTAGGCCAATTATAAAATCAGTAATTGGATAAAGAATTAATAATGATAATACTGCTGTGGCGATAAATCCTTTGTAAAGTGCGTTCATAATTTTTTTGCTTTTTCCTAATTTGACAAAAAAAGTACCAATAATTGTAGTCAATATACATCCACCACCTATAGATAATGGATAAATCATCATGTTTAAATTATCATGAAAGAAAATTGAAGATAAAACCATTGTAGCAACTATAGTAACCGCATAAGTTTCGAATAAATCAGCTGCCATTCCTGCGCAATCTCCAACATTATCTCCAACATTATCAGCAATGACCGCAGGATTTCTGGGGTCATCTTCTGGAATGCCCGCTTCTATTTTGCCTACTAAATCAGCCCCAACATCTGCACCTTTTGTAAAAATACCACCACCTAATCTTGCAAAAATTGAAATTAAAGAAGCTCCAAATCCCAATGCGATCAATGCATTAATCAATTCTCTTTCTTCAACACCAATTAATAATAAAATATAGTAATAAATAGAAATCGACAATAATGCCAAACCAGCTACTAACAAACCTGTAATAGCTCCCGACTTGAAAGCAATAGATAGACCTTGTGACAAACCTTTCTTCGAGGCTTCTGCTGTCCTGACGTTTGCTTGAACTGATACCAGCATTCCAACATAACCAGCAATTCCAGATAAAGTAGCACCAATTAAATACCCAATGCCAACCAAAATACTAAAAGCAAAAGTGATAAAAATTAAGATAACCAATCCAACTATGGAAATTGTTTTGTATTGTCTATTTAAATAAGCTTTTGCTCCAATTTGAATTGCTTCTGCCACTTCTTTCATTTTTTTATTGCCTGAATCAGAATTCAATATATGTTTTCGCGTTATATATCCGTAAAGAAGTGCGAGAAAACCACTTAAAATTATGAGTAGTAAAATAAAATCTGGTGATAAATTGTTCATAATCTAGATCCTGAAAAAAAATAATCAAAAATTAAAAGTTGGAAGATGACAAATAACAAAGGTAAAGGCAATGATAATATTGACTAAAAATTATGTATATAACCTAGCTTATTAGGAAATTTAAACTTTTTCTTTGTTAATTTTGTATTCTTAAATATAGATTTGTTTTTAACAATCCCTACTATTGAAATTTTTGTAGAAGTGGATTTGGATATTTTTTTTATAAGATACCTCATTTTTTTACTTGCTGTAAACAAAATTTGGTAGTCATCACCATTGGAAATAAAATTTAATTTATTTTTTTTTGATCTAATAAGATAAGAATTTAAATTATTAGATATTGGAATTTTATTATTAAATATTTTAGATGATAAACTAGATCTAGATAATATATGCTGCAAGTCTTGAAAAAGACCATCAGATATATCTATGGCAGAATTTGCAAAAAGGTGAATTCTTTTTGAAAATTTTATTGGTAAGTTTGGAAGATAGAATTTCCTTACAAAAAAATCGCTATTCTGTTTACTGAGTTTAATTTTACCTTTTAAGAACTTTAACCCAACAAAAGCATCTCCGATTGTATTTGTTATATAAATGTCATCATTTATTTTTGCTCCACTTCTCAAAACTGGATTTTTTTTAGAATATCCAACTACGGAAAAAGTTATTGACAATTTATTTGAATAAGATGTGTCACCACCCGCCAAAAATATATTATATTTTTTTTGTTCCTGTTTTAAAGCCAATTTTATTTTAGTAAGATTGGTTTGGGTTAGATGCTTTTTGTTTCCCGAACAACTCATAAAATAATATTTGGGAGATATTCCTTTGCAAATTAAATCAGAGATAGCTCCCCTTAAGGCTTTTTTAATTACAAGATTTGGATTCTTAAAATTTAAAAAATGTGTTCCTTCAACATAGCTGTCAATAGATATGCCCACTTTCTTTTTGTAATCAAAAAAAATATCATCAGACAAGTCAAAGGATCCTTTGTAATTTCTTGACAAATCTGAAAAATATTTTTTTATAACTACAAATTCGTTCACTTATGATCTTATCTTTTTTGATACCTTATCCAATATAGCATTTAAGTATTTTTTTTGACTTTGTTTTAAAAAGAAATCAGCAGTATTTAAATATTCATTAATTATAATATTTAATGAGGTTTGTGGTCGATATAAAAATTCAAATATAGCGGCATGCAACAAAACAATTAATAATTTTTCTGTTCTTTTTACACTTAAATCTTTACTAAGATGTTGTTGTATAGTTTCCTCTATTAGTTCTTTTCTTTCTAACGTACCTAAGACAACATCTTTTATTAATTTTTTGTATTTATGTCTGGGAAATATTAATTCAGATTCTTTATTAAATTCTTGAGCATATAATTTCTGAACAATTATAACTCTGGGATTTTGAAGCATTTCATTATGCATTTTTAAAAATTTGCCAAAGTTGCTAGTACCGCCTGAACTGCCTCTCCTCCTTTATTTTTCTTATTAGGATTGGCTCTTTCAACAGCTTGTTTTTTATTCAGGCAAGTTATAATTCCATTACCTATTGGTTTTTTATTTCTAATAGACAAATTCATTATTGCATTTATAACCGCCTTAGAAATCAGATTGAAATGTGGTGTTTTTCCTTTAATAACACAGCCCAAGGCTACAAAAGCATCATATTCTTTTATTACCTTTGAAATTGTTACGGGTATTTCAAAAATTCCCGGGACATGTATTGAGTCATCGCCAATCTCAATTATATTTTTACTTTCGGCAGCCTGTAATTCTCGAAAAGAACCATCCAGTAACATTTTGGAAATATCTGGATAGTAATCTGCGATGACTACACAAATTTTTTTTTTCATTTAATAATTTCCTGTTTTGTAATTTTTATACCGTAACCTTCTAACCCTATAATCTTCTTTTTAGATCTAGTAACTAATATCATTTTTTTTATATTCAAAGCTTTTATAATTTGTGAACCAATACCAGAGTTTCTAATAAGTCTATCATTGCCTATATTGAAAGATTTTTTATCCTTATATCCCCTCAAGGTTTCTGAAACAGATTTAAGATTTGTATGTCTTATAAATATTAATACACAATCTTTATATTTCTTGAAGTGGCTAATAGTTTGATTAAATAAATTTGGCAATTTATCACCCATTAAATAGTTTTTTACTATATTTGATGAAATAACCCTCACTCGTGGACTTTTATTTTTAATTATATTGCCCTTGATTAGTGCAAAATGTTCTGAACCATCAAGTATATTTTCAAAAATGTTAATTTTATAAATTTGTTTATTAATCGAGATATTTGAAGATTTTTTGAAATTTATTAATTTTTCTTGATTTAATCGAAAGGATATAAGATCGTCAATTTTTCCAAGACTCAACTTGTGTTTTTTTGCAAAATTTACCAATTGTTTCCCTTTGGCCATTGTTCCATTATCATTCATGATTTCGCAAATAACGGCTGAAGGTGAATTTTTTGACAATTTTGATATATCTACAGAAGCCTCGGTATGACCAGCTCTAACTAAAACACCTCCATCTTTAGATATTAAGGGGAATATATGCCCAGGTGTTACAATGTCTTTTTTGGATGCGTTTTTTTTTATAGCCGATTTTATTGTGTATGCTCTATCATGTGCAGAAATACCTGTGGTAATATTTTTTGTAGCATCTATTGATACAGTAAATGCTGTTTGCGATCTAGATTGGTTAGTTGGTGACATTAGTTGAAGATTCAATTTTTTAACTTGTTTTGAGTCGAGGGCCAGACAAATAAGACCTCTTCCATACTTAGCCATAAAAGTTATATCTTTATGTTTTACTTTATTAGCAGGAATTACTAAATCTCCCTCATTTTCTCTATTTTCGTCATCAACCAAAATGAACATTTTACCTTTTTTTGCATCCTTTATTATTTTGGTAATAGATGTAAACATTTTTATTTTATTAGGTTTTTTATATATTTAGCAATAATATCAATTTCTATATTAACAATATCATTATTTTTAATATTATTTAAATTTGTCAACTTTAATGTGTGAGGGATTACCACAACCAAAATAGTATTTGTCAAAACCTTTGAAATTGTTAACGAGACTCCATTAATTGCAATAGAGCTTTTAGAATTTAAAAATTTTTTAAATTTTTTATTTATTGAAAAATATAAATACCAGGATTTTCCATATACACACTTTTTTTTAAGTTTTGAAATTGTATCAATATGTCCTTGAACAAAATGTCCCGAAATTTCATTTCCAAATTTAAGAGATTTTTCTAGATTTATAATTTGATTTAATTTAATACTTTTAAAATTGGTGACTCTAAGAGTTTCTTCGGTTAGATGAAAGTAATATAGCCTCTTGTAAATTTTTTCGAGTGTCAAACAAACTCCAGAGCAATTAATCGAAGATCCTAAATCTTTATTGGTTAGTTTTAAACTACTTTTTATTGCTATCTTAATTTCTTTTTTATTAGATATAATTTTTTTAACAACTCCTTTATTTTTTATTATACCAGTAAACATTATTTTAATGAATATTTTAGCAACTTATCTTGGAATAAATTGATTTCAATTTTTCTTTTGCATGCTTTTAACTTATTCATCTTTTTAAAAAAAAGTTTTGCATTATGGAAACCTCTATTTCCAAATAATTGATCAGAATAAAAATGATAAAAATCATTTATATAGTTATTATCAAGTAAAAAATTGTTAAATTTAATTCCCGCTTCCACAAAGAGTCTGTAAAATCCCTTGTTTCTTAAATAAAGAATGATTTTATTAAAATCTAAATGCTTATTTTTTAAATCGATTCTTATTGTTTTAACTTTAACTTGACTCAATTTTTTTAATTTATTTTTATCGTTCAAATTGTAAAAGAGATATGTTGATATTTTGTTAGCTGTTTTAATTATTTTTGATGTTATAGGTATGGTAAGATTTTTATCAATGACAAATCTTTTTGGTGAGTACTTTTGTAATCCATCAATACGACAATCCAACATTGGATCATCTTTCAAAATAGTTTTAGAAGTAGTTAAGATAGAATCATGATTTGCACGTAATAAATGTACCCTACCTCTTGAATAAATATTTGTTATCCATTTGTTATAGTTATTAGAAATAAATAAATCTTTAGAGGTAGCTAATTTTGAAGAAATAAAAATATCGTTAGTTCTTTTTTTGATATAAAAGTCCTTATAAAATTTATCGCCAGCATATTTAAGGACGTTTTCAAACGTTTTAATATTATATTTATTTAATTTTTTTTTTGCTTCTTTGAAACTTCTTCTATCGGGATCAAATTTAGAAAAATATACCGTTTTGATATTTTGTTTTTTAATAATATCAGTACATGGGGATGTTTTTCCATAGTGACTGCAAGGTTCAAGAGTTGTGTATAGCAATGAATCTTTAAAGTTAATTTTTTTATTTGATAAAGCTATTTTTTCAGCATGTGGTCGACCTTTAAATTTAGTATGCGCTAAACTAATTAATTCATTATTCTTAACAATTACACAGCCAACAGCAGGATTTTCGCCTGTATTTCCTAATGATCTACTTGCTTGATTATAAGCAAGTTTCATAAAATATTTATGCTTTGTATTAGTTTTGTGTTTTTTTGGAATCATCCAACTTGTCCACAAATTGCTCGAAATCTTTTACTTCCCTAAAATTTCTGTAGACTGAGGCGAACCTAACATATGCAATAGGGTCAAGATCTTTAAGGCCATCCATAACTAATTTTCCTATAACGCTCGAAGCTATTTCACTTTGACCCATTTCTTCTAAATTTCTTGATATCTTTGATATAAATTTTTCAACAGTATCAGTATCTAAGGGTCTTTTTTTAAGAGCAATGTATATTGACTTTGATAATTTATCTCTATCAAAAATAGATTTTCTACCATTTTTTTTTACGACCACAAGTTCTCTATATTGAATTCTTTCGAATGTTGTAAATCTCTCACCACAAACGCATGTTCTTCGCCTTCTTATTGCGGTGCCATCTTCTGCAGGCCTTGAATCTACTACTGATGTATCTCCAGTTTTACAAAATGGACAAAGCATAATTATTTATCTTTTAAATGATTATAAATAGGAAACAAAGAACAAAGTTTGATTACCTCTTCTTTTACTTGTTTTTCAATTTTGGTATTGTCGCAGGGGTTATTTGACAGCCCTACTATAACTTTTGTTATTAACTTCCCCACCTCTCTGAACTCATTTACACCAAAACCTCTTGTTGTAGCTGCTTGCGTACCTAGTCTTATACCAGAAGTTATTGTCATTTTTTCTGTGTCAAAAGGAATTCCATTTTTGTTACATGTTATATTTGCTCTTTCCAAACTTGATTCTGCATCCTTTCCAGTGACATTATATGGTCTCAAATCAACTAACATTAGATGTGTATCGGTACCACCAGAAAATATTTTAAAGCCATTATTTTTTAACGTTTCTGATAAAATTTTTGCATTCTCAATAACTGATTTAATATAAATCTTAAAACTGTCTTGTAGAGCTTCATGAAAACAGACGGCCTTTGCTGCAATAACGTGCATTAAAGGACCGCCTTGGTAACCTGGAAAAACAGCAGAATTAATTTTTTTAATCAAGTCTTCTTTGTTGGTTAAAATAATTCCACCCCTTCCTCCTCTTAACACTTTGTGCGTAGTTGAAGTAACAATATCAGCATGCTCTATTGGATTTGGGTAACTTTTTCCAGCGACTAGCCCGGCAAAATGAGCCATGTCCACCATAAGATATGAGTTCACTTTGTTTGCTATTTCACGAAATTTCTTAAAATCAATTATTCTAGAATATGCACTACCACCAGCAATAATCAGTTTAGGTTTGTGTTGCTTTGCTATTGTTTCAACTTCTTCATAGTTGATCAATCCACTTTCTTTGTCTACTTCGTAATGAAATGAATTGAGCCATTTGCCCGAGAGGGACACTTTTGCTCCATGTGTTAAATGTCCTCCAGAATTTAAACTCATACCAAGTATTGTGTCACCAGGATTCAAAAGGGCAAGGTATACGGCTCCATTGGCCTGAGCACCAGAATGAGGTTGTACGTTTGCATACTTGCAATTAAATAATTTCTTTACTCTTTCTATAGCTAAATCTTCCGCTTTATCAACAAATTCACATCCACCGTAATATCTTTTAGACGGATATCCTTCTGCATATTTATTTGTCATAATTGAACCTTGAGCATCTAACACAGCTTTTGAAACAATATTTTCCGAAGCAATTAATTCAATATGCTCTTGTTGTCTTTCAAATTCATGTTTTATAGAACTATATAATTCTGGATCAGATAATGATAAATTTTTATCAAAAAAATTATGATAATTATTTAACATAAATTTATTTAATTTAGTCATAAAAATTATATTTTATTAATTCTCTTTGTATGACGACCACCATTAAATTTCGTATTCAAAAAAATGTTTATACATTTAATGGCAATATTTTTTTTTGTCAATCTTGAGCCAAGTGTGATTACATTGGCATTATTATGTGATCTTGCTAATTTAGCTGACTTTTGATTGTAACATAAGGCAGCTCTTACATTTTTATATCTATTTGCTGTCATTTCCATTCCTATGCCTGATCCACAAACAAGAATACCTGTTAATTTTTTATTAAGATTAATTTTTTTAGATAATTTATGGGCGTAATCAGGATAATCAACTTTCATTAAATCAAAAGAACCCAAATCAATGATTGTTAATTTTTTCTTAGACAAGTGCTTTTTAATAGCTTCTTTAAGCTTAAAGCCAGCATGATCGGATGCAATTAATATTTTTTTCAAGCGAATATTCTCAGTTAAATTAATAATTCAAAACACAAGCAGTCAAAAGAACTCTATTTTTTATTCTACCATCGAATACATTGTGGCACTTTGTTAAATACCTTATAAAAGATAATAATATACATTATTTTTGTCGAATTAATTATAATAAAACAATAATTTAATAATTAGAAAAATGAAACTTATTGGATCGTACCCTAATATAAGACTAAGAAGGAATAGAAAAACCGAGTGGTCTAGACGACTTGTAAGTGAAAATAGTTTGTTGCCCAACGACTTAATTTGGCCAATATTTCTAACTGACGGTAAAAATCAAAAAAATCAAATTTCTACTATGTCCGGTGTATACAGATATTCATTAGATAAAATAGAAAAAGTTGTTGAAAAAGCAATCAAACTTAAATTGCCTCTCTTAGCCCTATTTCCACATACTCAAATAGGAAACAAAGACAAAGTTGGATCAGAGGCATTGAATGAAAATAACTTGATGTGTAAAGCTTTAAAGCTAATAAAAAAAAAATTTCAATCAGATATTGGTATAATGTGTGATGTAGCTTTAGATCCTTATACCTCTCATGGTCATGATGGTTTATTAAAGAAAGGATATGTTCAAAACGATGAAACTGTTGAAATTTTAGTTAAACAAGCGTTATTGTTAGCTGAAATGGGTTGCGATGTTATTGCACCATCTGACATGATGGATGGAAGAATTGGAAAAATAAGAAAAGCCTTAGATAAGAATAATTTTAAATTAGTTCAAATTTTATCTTACGCAGTTAAATATGCGTCAAATTTTTATGGTCCATTTAGAGATGCCATAGGTTCAAAAAAAAATTTAAAAAGTGATAAAAAAAATTATCAGATGAACTTTTTTAACCAAAAAGAAGCTTTGAGGGAGGTTGCTCTAGATATTAAAGAAGGTGCAGATTTTGTTATGGTTAAGCCAGGAATGCCTTATCTTGATATAATCAAATTGATTAGTGATACCTTTAAAATACCCGTTTTTGCATATCAGGTGTCTGGAGAATATAGTTTGATTAAAAATGGTATTAAAAAAAAAATAATTTCTGCCAATGCAATTGAAGAAAGCTTAATATCATTTAAAAGAGCAGGAGCCAGTGCAATAGTGACGTATTTTGCTGATTACATTGCCCAGAGGTTAAGATAACCACCACCACTTTTTCTTACCCCACATAATTTTATTCCAAATTCTTTCATGAAAATAATAAAAAAATATTTTTGTAATCACTTCAATGCCAGCAATAGAACCTCCCATTTTCCAATCACCAGTAATTATCCAGGCGATAACGAACGTATCCAAAGAAGCGGTGATACGCCAAGTAAGAGTTTTTAGAATTGATCTTTTTTTATGCTCTTCCATTATCTGAAATAATTTTCTAATTTTATTCTTGACACAGGATAAATTAAATTGTTCGGAGTTAAAATGTTTTTTTTAAGAAAATTTCCAATAAATGTTAAAGCATAATAAATTGATTTACTATCAATGTTTTCAAATTTTTTATCAACCATAAAACTTGGAATGTTAATATTTTCATTATCTATATTTACGGTTATCATTTTTTTTTTATTATAAGATCTAGTAAGATAATTAGACGGAAGATTCATATCAAAACCTATTTTTTTAAGAAGATTTATTTCCCAAAAGATGTAATGAACAATCCAATCATTGCTAAACTTTAATTCATTTAAAAAATTAGAAAATAAAATATAAATAGAATTATAACTTAGCATCTCTGGGAGCACTGTTTTCAAAAGGTTAAGAGATGAAAATAAACAATTTATTTTTTTATTATCATCAAAAAAAAACGGACTTATGGGATCAATTATTTCAATTTTAAAATAACCTAATTTGCTATCGTTTTTTGATTTCAAATTAACATGAATTTTATTTCCTAATTGTAAATAATTTTTTATTTTTTTCGATGTGCCTCCATAAACTATTCCTGAACATTTGCCGTGGTTTAACGTAAAAACTTCAATAATAATTGAATTCTCACCATATTTATTCTTTGATAACAAAAAACCCTCATCCATCCATTGCATAATCTATATTATTTTTAAATTTTCTAGGAGCTTTGTTGCGGCATCATGCTCAGCAATTTTTTTGGAATTTCCAACTCCAAAAAAAGATCTTGAGTTTTTAATTTTTACGGAAACTTTATAAGTGGGGTAATGATGAGGGCCGTTAAAATTTAATACTTTATATGAAGGTAATTTTTGAAATCTTTTTAGGGAATACTCTTGCAACCTTGTTTTAGGATCTATTTCCGTATCAGAAGATTTTTTTATCTCATTATTCCAATATTTTAAAATGAAACCTTCCACTGCACTATAGCCTGAATCAATATATATAGCGCCAATCAATGATTCACATGCATCGCTTAATATTTTATCTTCAATTTTTGATTTTTTTTTATAAGTATTTCCTAGAATCATAAATTCTTCTAATTTTAAAATTTTACTAATTTTTAAACAGGTTTTTCGATTTACTAATGCAGCAAATTTCTTATCTAAATTACCTTCGGATTCAAATGGATATAAATTAAGTAATTTCTTTGAAATAACCAATCCTAGAACTCTATCTCCAAGAAATTCCAATTTTTCGTTGTTAGTCAAAAGGTCATAACTTTTGTGGATAAGAGACTGAGTTAATAGTTTTTTATTTTTAAACTTTATATTTATTTTATTCTCTAAAGCTTTTTGATTTTGTGTCATTAATTAATTGTGCTAAAAAGCCTATTCCATTGAATAATATCAAACCATTTCCATATTTGAAAAATATTCCCAACTTTTTTATCAGTCGAAAAAAATATTATTCTTGCTTTACCTACTAAATTCAATTTGTTTACATAACCTACGCTATTTAGGTATCTGCTATCTTTTGAACAATCTCTATTATCTCCTAAAAAGAAATAATGATTTTTAGGAACTATGTATTTATCCGAGTTTGTAAAAGTGCCTTCCTTTTTATAAACAGCAGTATATGAATATCCATTAGGTAACTTTTCATCAAAAGCAATTACATCTATCATTTCTTTTCCACAGAAAATTTTTAAATCCACTTTATTCTTTTTTGTCTTTAGTACTTGATTATTGTTCAAATATAAATTGCCATTAATAAATTGGATTTCATCGCCAGGTAAGCCAATTAATCTTTTTATATAATCAGTTCTATTGTCTGCTGGTGTTTTAAAAACGATAATTTCACCCCTTTTTGGTTCTTTAAAAAAAAATCTTTTATTTGTAAAGTTTGGGCTAAATGGAAATGAATGTTTGCTATAACCATATGAATATTTTGAGACAAATAGTCTATCACCGACTAGCAACGAAGGTTCCATTGAAGATGATGGAATATAAAATGGTTGAAATAAAAATGATCTTATAATTAACGCAATAATTAAAGCGTAAAAAATTGTCGATAAATTGTCATAGAAAAATTTTTTATTAATTTTCATTTTTTTGAAATTATAACATTAGCAATAGAATGTTTTTTTTCATCAGAAATGGACAGCCATATATTATATTTTTTTACTTTAAAAAGAGTTTTAATTTTATTTGCAATTTTTTTGTTGGATAAAATATATGGTTTTCCGTAAGAATTATTTACTACTTCGATATCTTTAAAATTAATGTTTCTTCTAAATCCAATGCCTAATGCCTTAACAAAAGCTTCTTTTGCCGCAAATCTTTTAGAGTAACAATTGGTTGTATTGGATTTTTTTTCACAATATGCAATTTCATTAATAGTAAAAATCCTTTTTTTAAAATTAGATTTTTTTTTTAATAATATTTTTTTTAGTCTATGGTTTTCAACGATATCTATGCCCGTTCCTAAAATAGTCATTATTTTAAAACTTTTCTAAAATTTAAAATTACTTGTTTTAAACCAATAAAAATTGCTTCACTAATTATAAAATGACCAATATTAAATTCTTTAATATTTTTAATCTTTCTGATTATTTTGGCAGATTTATAGGTTAAACCATGGCCAGCATGCACTTCCAAGCCAATTTTATTTGCGTAATGAACGCTTTTTTTTATTTTGATAAATTCATTTAAGAATTTCTTGTTAGAGTTGAGCATGTTACAAAATTTTCCTGTATGTAATTCAACACAGTCTGCTCCTAATTCTTTAGATCTATTGATGTCTTGAATCGCAGGTTCAATAAACAAACTAGTGCGTATACCTTTTTTTTTAAGATAGTAAATTATTTTCTTAATTTTAGAATTGTCTTTATTAAGTTTCAAGCCTCCCTCGGTAGTAATTTCTTCTCTCTTTTCAGGAACTAAACAAACATATTTTGGTTTCGCTTTTAAGGCAATTTTCAGCATTTCATTTGTTGGAGCAATTTCCAAATTTACTTTAATATTTTTTATCCCGACAATTTTAAATAAATCTCGATCAGTAATATGTCTTCTGTCTTCTCTTAGGTGAACAGTAATAGAACTAGCGCCAAATTTTTTTACTGATAAAGCAGCTTTATATGGATCTGGATAATTTGCACCTCTTGCATTACGTACAGTGGCAACATGATCTATATTGATACCTAATCTTATCATTTTTATTTTAGAAAGTGACTTCCTGGTTTAGTAGCAGGTATTTTTTTTAAAAAAGTAGGCAGGGCATTTTTATTGTAAGTAGGTATTGAAATTTTTATTTGAGAGATGATTTTGTTTTTTTTTATTAACAAGCTTTTTCTGTTAGATCTGTCGATAATACAAGCAAACCCTAAGACTTTTGCATTAGCTTCTTTTACCAGTTTTGCGCATTCTAAAATAGATTTGCCTGTTGTTATTACATCCTCCACAATTAGCACGTTTGCGTTTTTTTTTATTGAAAAACTTCTTCTTAATTTGAACTTGCCTCTTACTCTTTCAGAAAATATTGTCTCTTTGTTTAACCTTCTTCCAATTTCATAACCTATTATTATTCCACCCAAAGCAGGAGATAGTATCAAATCAATTGAAGGAAAAAAATTTGATATTTTTTCAACTAAGGAATTACATATTTTAGAAGCACTTTTAGGATTACTTAGGAGTTTTGCACACTGGACATATCTATTACTATGCAAACCTGAGGAAAGGATAAAATGTCCCTCTAATAATGCTCTAGTTTTTTTTAAAACTTTTAAAGAATCTTTGAAAGAGAGCATGCTTTTTTTTATGTCTTATAATTCTAAATTTAAATTCTTTTTGTTTTAACTCGCTGATAAGTTTTGTAAAGTTTTTTAAATCATCTATTTGTATATCAAACAAAAAATTTATATGATTTGCTTTTTTTTCGGTCATTTCTACACCTGTTATATTTCCTTTATTAATACCTATTAATGAAGTAACTTCCCCTAGTTTACCCGGATAATCTGGTAATGAAATCCACAAAGCACTGGTATATTTTATATTTTTTTCTTCTTTTGGTACTTTGTCTTGCCAATATCTTCTTATTGCTGCTCGAGCCTTACCTGTTTTGGCAGAGCTTATCCAATGTAATGAAGGTGAGACTTTGTTTGAAGTAATTATTTTTATTATATCTCCATTATGTAGTGTGCTTTGTAGTGGACTATCTTTACCATTGATTTCAGAACTAATTGCCGTGTCTCCAATTTGAGTATGTACAGCATAGGCAAAATCAATTGGTGTTGCGTCTTTAGGAAGTTTAATTACTGATCCTTCCGGGGTAAAACAAAATACATTATCTTGAAACATTTGAAGCTTTGTGTACTCATAATAATGTTCTGGACTTGCCCCCTGATCAATAATTTCAACCAAATCACTTAACCAATCATATTCTTTCCAAGTTAAAGGATCAAATTTTTCCGATGATTTATATTTCCAATGTGAGGCTATTCCTCTTTGAGCAAATTCATGCATTTGTTTAGTCCTGATTTGAATTTCAACACGTTGTTTTTTGGGACCAACAATTGAAGTATGTATTGATTTATAATTATTTATTTTGGGAGTAGAAATATAATCTTTAAATCTACCGGGGATTGTTTGCCACTTACTATGAAAAATTCCTAATGTTTTGTAACATTCGGAAATGCTACCCACTATCACTCTAAATCCAATAATGTCAGAAATCTGCTCTAAGGAGGTTCTTTTTTTTTGAATCTTTCTCCAAATTGAAAAAGGAGTTTTTTCTCTTCCAGTAATTTTAACGTTAATACCTTTTTCGTTTAGTACGTTAATAAACTCACCTGAAATTTCCTTAAAGGCATCTTTTCTATTTTCTTTCTTGACCTTTAATTTTTCTGTTATTAATTCTCTTGCTTCTGGATTTAATATTTTAAATGAAATATCTTCCAATTCATCTCTAATTCTATTCATTCCCATCCTGTCTGTTAATGGGGCATAAATTTCCATAGTTTCTTTTGCAATTTGTTTTTTTTTTTCAATATCTTTAAATCCTTCAATGGTTCTCATATTGTGTAAACGATCTGCAATTTTAACTAGCAAAACTCTAATATCTTTAGATGTTGCTAATATTAATTTTCTAAAATTTTCCGCTTTTGAGTTTTTTTTAGCCCTATCTTCAAGTTCAGAAATTTTAGTAACTCCCTCTACCAGATCTGCCACCTCTTTACCAAATTCATCCTTTACAACTTCGTAGGTAGTTTTAGTATCTTCAATTGTATCGTGCAAAAGACCCGTTGCTATGGTAGCACTATCCAACTTAAGTTCCGTCAATATATTTGCAACAGCAACAGGATGTATTAAGTAAGGGTCGCCGGAAATTCTTAGTTGGTTTGCATGGGCTTTTAGAGCAAAATTATATGCCTTTGTTAGAGTTTCTGGATTTAGAAATCTATTATATGCCCTTACTTTGTTAATTAAATCTTCCTGATTAATCATTTTATTATTATATCAATTTTTAACTATCTTTAATATAGAGTTCTTATCCTCTTCACTAAGCTTTTGTATTAAATTATCAATGGTCTCTTTTGATTTGGGATGTTTCCACATTGGTGATATTTCTTGCAAAGGAAATAAAACAAAATTTCTTGAAGTGAGTTCTTTATGTGGTAGCGTAAAATCTAAATTATTGAATTTTAGATTGAATATTTGGTTATTATAATCAATGATATCAATATCACATGTTCTTGGATCGTTTTTTTTAACTCTTTTTCTTTCCAATTTTTCTTCTATAAAAACTAAAACTGACATTAAATCAATTGGTGGTAAATTAGTCTTAACTAAAATAACAACATTAATAAACTTTGGATTTTCTCTGTCCGGATATGAAGGTGTTTTATAAAAACTAGATTTTTTAATTAGCTTGATTCCATAAGCCTCAAGAAAAGAAATTGCCAAATCTATATTTGCAAATTTATCCCCATACTTGGATGATAAATTTGATCCCAATCCAAGAAAAATCATTTTAAATCAACTTGTTTTTCTAAAATATCTAGATTTTTCTCTATTCCAATCTCTTTGTTTTTTAACTTGCCTTTTATCATAATGCTTTTTACCCTTTGCAATTGCTATCTCAATTTTTACTTTTCCATTTTTAAAATACATTTTTGTAGGAACAATTGTAAAGCCTTCTCTATTAATTTTTCCAATTAATTTATTTACTTCTCTTTTATTTAATAAAAGCTTTCTATCATTAGTTGGACGATGATCGTTATAGCTAGATTCTTTATAAGAAGAGATGTGAGAATTAATTAAAATAATTTCCCCTCCTTTATCTACTGCATATGAATCTGATATATTGACTTTGCCTTTCCTTATTGATTTAACCTCAGATCCCTTTAGGACAATTCCTGCTTCCAAAACTTCTTCAAAAAAATAATTAAACCTTGCTTTTCTATTTAGGCAAATAATTTTTAAACCTTTATTGGTTTTGCCTTTCATGAATTAAATTAAATTTGCATGTTGCATTGCAGATTTAATTTTTTCCTTTGATTCTGTGGTCACTTTTACTAGAGGAAGTCTAACTTCGTCTGAACAAAGTTTTAATAGATTTGCTGCATATTTAACTGGGCTAGGATTGCTCTCAATAAATAGAGATTTATGAAGAGGCATTAATTGATCATTAATTTCCTTTGCCCTTACTAAAAGATTATCATTATTCTTTGCCAAAGATGCTTCTTGAAATTCTGAACAAAGTTTGGGTGCAATATTTGCGGTTACTGAAATGCACCCTCTTCCTCCTCTCAAATTAAATTCCAATGCTATTCCGTCCTCTCCGGAAAGTTGAATAAAATCTTTTCCAATTTTTCTCTTTTGTTCATCAACGCGGTCTAAATTTGCTGTAGCATCTTTTACCCCAATAATATTTTTCAATTCAAAGAGTTTGGCCATTGTATCAACAGACATATCAACTACTGACCTTGACGGAATATTGTATATAATTATGGGTATATCGCATTCATCATTGATAGCTTTGTAATGTTGATACAAGCCTTCCTGTGTAGGTTTGTTATAATAGGGTGTTACAACTAACGCAGCATTTGCACCTGTTTTTTCAGCATACTTAGTTAGTGATATTGCTTCATTTGTTGAATTTGACCCAGTCCCAGCTATTACTGGAATCTTTCCTTTACATTCATTTACACACAATTCGATCACTTTCATATGCTCCTCGTGATTTAAAGTTGGTGACTCTCCAGTTGTTCCGGCTGGCACGATACCAGATGTACCATTTTTAAGATGATGATGAATTAGAGATATATAAGTATCCACATCCAATTTACCATTTTTGAACGGAGTAATTATTGCTACAATTGATCCTTTAAACATAAATCTTTATAACATAATTTACTGAATCAAATCATCTAAAATTAAATGACCAGATTTTCGATAACGAACATAATTATTTTTATAATTGCATTATTTTTATTAGAAAACTCGGTTGCTGAGGAAATAATTATTCCAAAATCAGAGCCAAAAATCGAAGAATTAACAAAAAAAGAAATCATATTACCAAAAGCTCAACCTGAAGATGGAGAATTACAAAAAAAAGAAGCTTCTCTAATTGATACCAAGGTCAAAATTGATGAAAAATTATTAAAAAAAAATCTTCTACCAAAAATTAAGCCATTAAATGGCAATCTCATTAAGTTGCATGCTAAGAAAACAAAATATTTATTACCTAAAAAAAAACCTGAAGAACAAATTATAGATCAGCCCGTACTTTTGGAAAAAAAAAAAGAAAGTGAAAAGAAAAAAATTATTACAAAAATTGATGATATAGAATTAATTATTCCTAGAAAAAAACCAATTACATATCAAACAAAAAAAGAAAAGATTGCTACCGAATCTAAGTATTTTTCAAAAAAAGATTTTAAATTAGCTAAAAAGATATTTTCTGAAATAGATAAAAAAAGATGGACTAGTGCAATAAATCTGGCCAGCAAGGTTAGGGATAGATCAATTTATAAATTAGTTAAATGGCTTTACTTATTAGAACCAAATAACGGAGCAAATTTCTATGATTATTTAAATTTTATTAATTTAAATCCAAACTACCCAAGAATAAATAGGCTCAGGTATTTATCGGAACACAAAATTAATACAAAAACAATTTCTGATAATCGAGTAATAGAATTATTTGATGGAAAAGAACCTTTCAGCGGATATGGAAAATTAATGTTAGGTCAAAGCTATTTATCAAAAGGTAATCATGAAAAGGGAATATCTTTAATAAAAAACGGGTGGACTACTGCCAAGTTATCAAAAAGAGATCTTAAATATTTGAAAAAAAAATTAAAAAAATATTTAAATACCGAAGATCATATCAAAAGGGCTGACTGGTTAGCTTGGGAAAATAAATATTGGGATTTAAAAAGAATGCTCAGATACTTGCCAAAAGATTATCAAGCTTTATATAACGCAAGATTACTATTAATGAGCAAATCTTATGGAGTAGATAATGCTATTAGAAAGGTGTCTAGTAAATTTAAAAAAGATCCAGGTTTATTATACGAACGACTAAAATGGAGAAGAAAGAGAGGTCGCGTTGATTCTTCTTTGGAAATATTGCTGAAGATTAAAAATGATCCAAAATTTTTAGTAAGACCTGATAAATGGTGGTTTGAAAGAGAAATTATATCAAGAGCTTTAATTTATAAAAAAAAATATGCCATTGCCTACAAAATTGCTAGCAATCATTCAATGAAAAATGGTCCTGAATATGCCGAAGCAGAATGGATGTCAGGATGGATTGCATTGAGTTTTTTAGATGATCCTATATTGGCAACCCAGCATTTTCATAATTTTTTTGACAACGTAGGTTATCCCATAAGTTTATCAAGAGGAGCTTATTGGCTTGGCAAATCATATGAAAAACTAAATGATATAGAGAGCTCAAAAAAATGGTTTAAAGTAGCATCTAAATACTTAACTACTTATTACGGTCAACTGGCATTTATAAAAATTTACCCAAACAAAGATTTTTATTTGGATAGAGAAATGATGGAACCGGATGACATTGAAAAAAAAATATTTGCTAAAAATGAATTAACAAAATTAGTTGTTTTGCTTCATGAAATTAATAAAACTAAATATGCTAAAGATATTCTTAAACATCTAGCAGTTAGTAATATTGATCAAGGGAGTGAAATTTTAGCAGGAAATTTAGCAATTAATATAGGAAGATATGATTTTGCAATACAAATTGCAAAACAAGCCTCTTATGAAAAAAGATTTCATAATACTTTAAACTTTCCAATTATTTATGTTCCTTTTAAAATTAATAATAAAAGAATGCCTTCTCCGGAACTTGTTTTGGCAATTATTAGGCAAGAAAGTGAATTTGATGCACGAGCACATAGTTATGCTGGTGCTAGAGGCATTATGCAAATAATGACATATACCGCAAGGATTGTAGCTAAACGTGCCAAACTTCCTTATAGTAAAAAAAAACTTACTTCGGATCCTAGTTATAATATTAAATTGGGTTCATATTATATTGCTGAACTTCTTGAACAATACGAAGGCTCTTATCCGTTTTCGATTGCTGCATATAATGCCGGACCCAAAAGAGTAGCTTATTGGAATAAAATTAACGGTAATCCACAAAAAAGAAAAATAGATTACGTGAATTGGATTGAGTTAATTAAGTTCAGAGAAACGCGAAATTATGTACAGAGGGTGCTCGAAAATGTTAATGTTTATAAATATATGTTGAGAAAAGAACCTATTAAGATTCGAAATTATTTCATTGATAAACCTCATTATTAAAATGGATTATATTTTATATGTTAAAATTTGCCTCTGAGGCATCTTTATAAAAAGCTTTTACAGTATTTAATGAATATTCTTCTAAATCCAAATTAATCAATTTTAGTTTATTGATTATATCGTTTGTGACAGTTATGATATGACAGCCAATACTGTCGGCCTGAATTATATTTAGCAATTCTCTTGAGCTAGCCCAAAGTAATTCTGAGTTAGGGTTATTTTTCACTTCATTTAAACAATCTTTCATTATTGGAATTGGGTCTCTTCCAGTATCTGCTATTCGCCCAGCAAACACAGATATTATATTTGGAATTTTTTTATCAAGCATTTTTATCGCAGTTTTAACTTGATCTAAGGTCATTATCGCAGTGATATTTAATTTAACTTTTTTTTCAGATAAACGTTTAATTAAATTAGCAGAATTTTGTTTTTTTGTATTTGTTATTGGTATTTTAACATAGACGTTGTCAGCCCAGCTTGCAATTTTAATAGCTTGTTTTTCCATTTCATCAAAATCATCGGAAAAAACTTCAAAAGATATTGGTTTTTCTTTGATTATTGAGAGAACATCTTTTGCAAATATTTCGTAATTTTTTATTCCTGTTTTTCTCATCAAGCTAGGATTTGTTGTAAAACCTTTGATGAAAGTTCTACTATTCATATCAAACATTTCTTTCTTATCCGCACCGTCAGAAAATATTTTTATTTTCAAATCTTCTATTTTTTTCATTGTTTAGTTTTTTTATTTTATATTTTTTCTATTATATAAGTTGCATTAAGCAATGTGTCAGTAACAAAATCAGGATCTTTCGGTTTTATATCTTTATAGTTATAATCCAGAAATATTGTTTTACACCCAGCATTTTTTCCTGCTTGAATATCTCTCCAACGATCTCCTATCATAAAACTTTGTTTGTAGTCAACATTCCATTTCCTTCCAGCCCGCAATAACAAACCAGGTTTAGGTTTTCGACAATTACAGTTATCTTCATCATCATGATAACAAACAAAAATGTCATCTAAATTAATTTTTTTTTTTAAATAATTATTCATTTTTATCACAGTGCTTTTGTCAATTTTTCCTCTTGTCACATTAGGTTGGTTGGTAACAAGTAGACAAATAAAATTAAGTTTTTTTAATCTCAAAATTGATTCTTTTACACTCGGTAAAATCTCGAATTCATCGAATGAATTGGGCGACGATGGTAGTCCACCTTCAATAATAGTTTTGTTAATTACTCCATCGCGATCTAAAAATACTGCTTTTTTCATCCACCAATTTATTTTTTTGAAACAGATTCCCACTTAGTTTCGTATAATTTCAGTTTTGGATGTGAGATAATTAAATGACAGATAACAGCTTGAAATGCTTCGGTATGAGGAGTAGTTGTTTTTTCATTTACAGTTGGTACCAAAACGCATACATCGGCAACCTTATTAGTATATCCGCCATCTCTACCTACAATGCCAGCCAATTTACATCCAATTGATTGGCCATATTTCAATGCTTCTACAAGATTTGGGCTTATATTTTTTTCAAGACTTCCCCCACCTACAGAGAAAACAAATATAAGATCTTTAGAATTTAAATTACTTATTTTTAACCACTCAGTAAAAATGGTGCTCCAGCCATCATCATTTATTCTTGCTGTTAATTCTGAAACATTATCAGTAGGTGTATAAGATTCTATGCCAATTATTTTTCTAAAATCATTTACGGCATGCGAGCAATTACTTGCACTTCCTCCTACACCTAAAAAAAATATTCTACCTTTTTCTTTTTTAATATTTAAAATTAAATTAACCATATTTTCAATTTTTTTAGTGTCAATTTTTTTGATTATTTCGATTGTTTCGGAAAGATGTAACTTGCTATAGATCATGATTATTTATTTTCCAATTTTTTAAAAAAGTCTATTGTATCATTCAAACCATTAATAGAACCAATTTCATAAAATCTTTCATAGATTTCAAGTCCAGCCAGTAAGCTCTTCTTAGATAAATCTTCAAAGACATCAGATAAATCAAATGTTTTATTCGATGGAAAATTATAAAAAATTGAACTTCTAACTACATTTAGACCATAATCTATATAGTTCATGTTTTTTTGGGGATTTTTTTTATTATACAGAACACTTTTATTTTCAAAATATGCATTACTTTTATCCCAAAAACCATTGTTTTTAAAAACAGTCATCAAGGCAGGCTTCTTTTGATAGAAATAAGCTTTTTCTACTAAAGAAAAATTGATCGGCAAAAAAGAATCTCCATATAAAATAAAAAAATTTTCGCCTAGAATTTGAGAAGCTTTTTTTATTGAACCACCAGTACCAAGTAATTTATCTCCATCATCAGAGTATGATACTTTGAGATTGAACCTTGATCCATCACCAACATAATCTTTTATTTGATTTCCCAAGTGTGCAGTGCAAATTACTATGTCTTTAATATTTTGATTACTAAGATAACTTAATTGTCTCGAAATAAATGGTTTACCTGCGATATCAATTAAAGCCTTAGCTTTATTTAAGGTATTTTTTTTTAATCTTTTTGCTAAACCGCCTGCTAATATTGCCACAGGTATTGTCATGACAATACTATTTGAGTCCCTTGAAAATCAAAATTGAACCTTATTTCTTCCAAACGATTTTGTAACATTTTTTTTCTGAGTTTTTCTTTATCGTTGGCATAAAACATTAAAAAACCACCTCCGCCTGCTCCAACTAATTTACCTCCAATGGCTCCATTTTTTAATCCATCGTAATAACATTTTGCAATATTTTTATTTGACATTTTTTTTGAACGAGATTGCTTATATTCCCAATGCTCATTCATTAAATTGGCAAATTGGATTAATTTTCCACTTTCTAAATATTTTTTACTTTTTAGGCCTATTTTTTTAACAAAATTTAAATTTTCTATCATTTTATATTCATTTTTTTTTGTTTTATTATCTTGTTCTTCTAAAATATCTCCAGCATTTCTAGAATATCCTGTAAAAAATAAAAGTAAATTATCT
>Ga0208641_1000198_pt1 | contig 43066 bp, 44 predicted proteins | sample ETN02SmetaG_2_FD_185789 | JGI IMG/M metagenome (GOLD analysis project Ga0208641, IMG submission 185789) | Marine microbial and viral communities from oxygen minimum zone, Eastern Pacific Ocean - ETNP2014F10-02SV253 (SPAdes) (version 2) | ecosystem: Environmental > Aquatic > Marine > Oceanic ... | reverse complement strand
ATATTTTCCCTCGATGATATTTTCGGGTAAAAAGGAAATGGCAATTTCTTTTTTTGGTTCAATTCCCATCAAAGATATCCCCACAGATCCTTTAGCTGTATGGGCGACACCTTGTAAATTTACGATTTGTTTTGTAAATAATATATTGTCATTGTTAGTTAGAGTATTATTTATTTTTATTGTGTCGCCAACCCAAAGATCGTTGGAAGGTGAATTTCGATAATCTTTATGTTCATAAGTTATATGACCTGACATTAAGCGTGCCACATCGTCTATAAGTCCTGCGTAAAAACCCCACGCAATACAAACAAAAAAAATTGGAATACCTGTGCCTATAATAATTGAAAATAATGAAATAAAGGTTCGTCTTTTATTTCGCCAAAGACTTAACCAGCTTATTTTGATAATTAACAATAATAATTTAGCACTCATTTTTTATAATGTATGGCCTCCACTGGGTTGATTCTAGCCGCAATACTAGCTGGATATAAAGAAGAAAAGACACTTACTAAAAACATTAATATTAAAGGTAATATAACTATTCCAATTGAAACACTTCCTTTCCATATAGGGTCCATAACTACTCCTCCAAAAGAAAGATTCCCCTTTCCACTAACATCAAATCCAAATTTTTGAAAATATAGAGCTACACTCAATCCTAAAATTGTACCAATAATTGACGCTATAAATGTCAGTATAATTGCTTCTAGAGAAACTTGTTTTATAATTCTAAAAGGAGTTCCGCCAATTGCTCTAATAATTCCAAATTCCCTCATACGATCATATGTGGACATAATCATTGTATTCATTACGCCAAGTCCAGCGGCTATAGTAAATATTGAACTAAATAAAACTCTCATAAATACAGACATTTTTTCAGTCATTAAAGAAATTGTTGGCATCAATTGCTTCCAAGTATCTATTTCTACATTTTTTATTTCTGCAGAAATAAGATTTTGTATTTCTTCAGCTGTAAAATTACCTTTTGAATTTAATGCAATTTCATGAATCATATTATCTGCTGAAAATAAAATATTAAAATCATCTTTTAATATTATGGCGGCACTTCTATCAATATTGTCCGCTACATTTTTTAATATTCCTGACACATAAAAAAGTTCATTTCCCAAAGATCCATCGGCTCCTTGAACAAAAACTACTAATTCTGAACCTACTTCAGCTGCCAAGGAGAGTGCAAGTTTATTACCAAGCACAATTTTATTTGAAGATGAGTTATTTAAAAATCCACCTTGATCTATATGTTTTGCAAAATCAAAATATTTAAGTTCTAATTCGGGTTCAACTCCCCAAAACTGAGTGCCGGCAGATTTAGTTCCTGAAGATATTAATCCATATCCATAACTACGTTCGACCAAACCTATGTTATTTTTTTTTGCTATAGATTTAATTTTTTTAGTATTTTTTAAATATTTATATAAAGATCTATCATCAAGATAACTTTCAGCATGAATTTGAACTTCTCCCACAACTAGATTTGTTGTAGTAAATACTGCCTTATCAATTAAACCAATGATCATTGATTGAAAAATAATTAAAATAGAAATACACAATGCAACAGCTGCGATTGTAACATTTGTTCTGGTAGGATTTCTCCATAAATTTCTCCAACTAACTTCTATTGTTTTCATTTATATAAGTTTACCTCTGCAAATTGTGTAAAGAAAAAAAATCATCACTAATTGCCAAATCAAATTTAATTTCTTGCCATTGAATTGTAGTTGACTCCCCTGGTTCATCTTCTGGGATCATTTTCATTTTTAATGGCATTTTTTTATTATCTAAAGTTTGTATATTTGAAAATTCAAGTTTACGTGAAACTTTAAGATCTTCATCATAATATATAATTTTTAATGGAATAAAATCTTCTCGATAAACAACAACTTCAACCTTGCCCCAAACAACAGCAGCATTCTTTTTAGGAATACATATAATTTCTACAATATCTATTTCATCGCGAATGCCTTCAAACGATATAGAAAAATCATAATCTTTAGCCATCCTTGACTGTTTTACTAAATCATCATTAGTAAAATGAGAACCCATCCAGGAGTATGACATCATGGAAGAAGGGATTTTGACAACCTTTTTGACTTTGGGCATATAATTCCAAACATTATTATCCACTCTTAATGTTGATAAATTCTTTTCTTTTTTTGGTTTGAGTACTTTTATTAAATGCTTATTTTTATCTTTTGACCATTGTTCTAAAGTAAGGGTTCTTTGCCAGTTTGTTGTGTTTACAGCTAAGGTTAAAATACCATGGCTGGTATTTGAGCGATATATATCGTCAACGTTATCAAGAATTTTTTCAGGATTTAAATTGGCTGCATATGTACAATTGAAACTCAAAAAATTCAAAACTAAGATAAATAAAATCTTTTTCATGATCTGCAATCTTATCATAAGAAATTAGGTCATGCTATTCTACGTAACGTACTATACATTTTAGTAACATTTTAAAGAGTTTTAGTTTTGGTTTTTAAATACAAATCGTTCAATTGATTTAAATCAAAAGAAACTTTCTCTTTAATAATATAATTGAAATAATATAATTGAGCGCATATGAAACATGTAGAAAAAAAAAGACATTTAGCTAAAACTTTAACTTGGCGAATATTAGCTACTAGTGACACATTTATAATAGCTTGGTTAATCACTGGCGAAATTAATTGGGCGGGAGCAATAGCAGGAGTTGAGGTTTTTACAAAAATTATTTTATATTATGTGCACGAACGTGCCTGGTATAAATATAGTAAGCTTGGAATTATTGGCAAATAATGAAAAAATTTATGGGTAGTGGTTTGAATTAAATCTGTGGCTCTTCTGAACTCTTTTTTTTATAAATTTGAACTAATGCTAATTTGATTAAAGGTTCTAGAAATAAATTCGCAAATAGATAATAAATTCTTGTCTTGAATTTTAAATATTTCAGTTTGATGTTTTTTACTCATATTTACATGTAGTAATTTTTTTTTATCAATATCTAGATAATTATTTCTAATTAAAAATTTTAATCTTCTAACAACAGTTTGTCTTGGTATTCCTGTTATTTCAGAAATAGACATTGCATTTACTCCTACTGTATCGCTTTTTTGAAAATCAATTCTCCATGCTTCTAAATGCTGCTCTGGTAAAATTAATTTCTTTTTCATAAGTGTATCTCTATTTAATACTACAATCATAGCTATTAAAAAAATTTCAAATTCTCCAAAATGTTCTCTCCATCTTAAACAATAAGAAAATATAAATTTATAATATTGATACCAACAAAATGAAAAATTTTGTTTTATTAATATTGACACTTGATGAGGGCTTAAAGAGTTTTTTTTTATTTTTTCACTTTCCAATATCTCACTAAAAACAGATAATAGATACGAAACATTTTTTAAAGTATTTATTGGTTTAAAAGATTGATAAGATATTCTGTCAATTTCTATTTTTTTGCCGGCTTTACTAATTATCCCAGTCTTTACTAAATCAATTAGTTTTCTTCTTACAGTTTCTTTAGGTATTTTAAGATCTCTAGAAATTTGGCTTGCGCTAATTTTATAAACCTCTAAACCTTTTTGTTCATAAAATAAATCGTAAGATATATTTATATTATTTCTTCTATAGAATTTAAAATCTTCATTTACAAGGTAAGTTAATATCAGACATTTATCTATATCACCAAAATGCTTATAAGCTACAATCGCCCAGTCAGTTGTCAATCTGTATAAATGTGAGCTTATTAATTTAAAATTACTCTTCATTAAATCAAATACAATACTACTATTTAATTCAGATCTGTTGCTGGGTATTTTTTTCATAAAGTTAATATTTCAAAAGTATAAAGAAATATCATTATTGTATTATCCAAAATTGATATAAATCAAAAAGTCAAATGTAATGAAAAAAATAACTATTTGAAAGATTATTTAACTCAATTTAGACTGCTATCTTAATTAATTCATTTACTAAAATTTCCACTCCAAAATTTTACTAAATAAGAAATTTCTAAATGCTTGAACTCTAGCTACATTTTTAAGAGATTGTGGATAAACAAAATAAGCTTCTGTTATTGGTCCTTCAATTTTAGGCAATACTTTAATTAAATTAGTTGATTGAAAAACTAGATAGTCAGGTAAAGCTGCTAACCCTACTCCACTTTCAACAGCCAAAAGTAATCCCATAACGCTATTTACTTTCATGATAGATTTTCTTTTACCGTTATCCTTCATGCCAATTTTTAATGCCCAGTCAGGATTATAAACTGGTGAAGGAGCTCCTTTGCCAAAAGATATAAATTTGTGTTTATTTAAATCATTTACTGTTTTTGGCATTCCATATTTTTCTAAATATTTGCTAGAGCCATAAATATGATAATTAATATCTATTAATTTTTTTTGAATATAATTTAATTTTTTAGGTCTTCTCATAAAAATACCAATGTCAGCTTGTCTTGTGCTTAAATCTAATTCTATATCATCAAATATTAATTCCACTTCTATTTCTGGATTTAATGTCATAAATTCTTGAATTCTTGGTGTAAGCCAGTGTGTGCCGAAACTTCTAACTGTTGTAATGGAAATTTTTCCTGAAGGTTTATTTTTTTGATCTCCTAAAGAAGTTTCAACTTCTTTAAGTTTGCTTATTACTTCATGAGCTGTTTTATAAACATACTCGCCATTTTCAGTTAAAGTTAATCCTCTAGCGTGTCTTTCGAATAATTTAACCTTAAGATCTTCTTCTAAAGATTGGATTTGTCTACTAATGGCTGATTGGCTTAAATTTAGAATAACGGTAGCACTAGTAAAACTTCCGGCTTCAGCAACAATATGAAATATTTTTAATTTATCCCAATCCATTATTTATTTAAATCTACTATATATCTACCAGATGTTTCACCTTTAAGCATTTTTGGAAAAACATCCAAAAGACCTTCTAAATTAACTTCTTTGATTGACTGGCCTAACAGTTCAAAATCAATTAATTTTGCAACTTCATTCCATAGAAATTGTCTTCTTTTTATAGAAGCATTTACTGAGTTAATTCCCCAAAGTTTTACTCCTCTTATAATAAAAGGCATTACAGTCGTATTTAATTTTATATCAGCAGCATTACCGCATACAGCAACAATTCCACCGTCTTTCATTTGAGCTAAAACATTTGCTAAAATTTGACCGCCAACTGTATCAACTGCACCGTCCCATAAACCTTTATCTAAAGGTCTTGCTTCTTTATTTATATCGCTTGTATTTATTATATTTTTTGCACCAATTGATTTTAAGTATTCTTTATTGCTTTCTTTTCCAGTAACTGCAGTAACATTACATCCAAGTTTATTTAAAATCATTACAGCAATACTGCCAACACCACCTGAGGCACCTGTTACAATAACATTTTCAACTTTTTCACCAAGCAGAAGTTCTTCTCTTGCAGTTTTTGTTGCAAATGAACATTGTAAAGCGGTAAATCCGGCAGTACCTAAAATCATTGCTTGTTTTGAAGTTAGTTCTTTTGGTTTTTTTACTAAAAAATCACCATTCACTTTTGCATATTGAGAGTAGCCACCATAAAAAATTTCACCAACCCTCCAACCCGTTAAAATTATTTCATCACCTGGTTTAAATTTATCATTTTGACTTTCTTCAACTGTTCCTGAAAAATCTATACCTGGAATATGTGGAAATTCTTTTACTAGTCTTGCGCCATTTTTTAATATTAAAGCGTCTTTATAATTTAAACCCGAATAATCAACTTTAACTAAAACATCTCCATGTTTTAAAAAACTTTTATCTATAGATTTAATTTCTCTATTAAAGTTTTCACCTTCTTGATTGACTATTAAAGCCTTAAAGTTATCTGACATGATTAATTATAAACTTTATTTTGCAATAAATCTTAAATATCTATTCTGAAAACTTAGATCTTCTTTAAATTGACCCATATAATAGTTGGTAACTGTTGTTGCTTGTTCTTTTTTAATTCCCCTCATCGTCATACACTGATGAGTTGCATCAATAGTTACAGCAACACCTTTGGCGTCTAATGATAGCATTAATGTTTGCGCGATCTGCATAGTAAGTCTTTCTTGTGTTTGAAGTCTTTTTGAAAATACTTCAACAACTCTAGCTAATTTACTTAAACCAACAACTCTTTTGTTTGGAATATACGCTACATGAGCAAACCCAATGATCGGAGCCATATGATGTTCACAATGACTTTGCACTGAAATGTTTTTTTGAACAACCATATCGTCATAGCCATCAACATCACCAAAAGTTTTTTCTAATACTTTTTCAGGATTTTCTTTGTATCCACCAAAATATTCTTTAAATGCTTTAACTACTCTTTTTGGGGTTTCTAATAATCCTTCTCTTCCTGGGTCTTCTCCCATCCATTTAAATATTTTAACAAATGCTTCTTCTGCTTCTTTGTCAGAAACATGCTCTTTATTTAATTCATTTTCGTTTTTTACTAATTTCATGGTGTGCTTTTATATATATAAATCCTTATTTTTAAAATATTTAATATATTTAGTAATATGCTAGATAATTTAAAGTATATGTTTAAAAAAAGAGAAAATGTCGCTGAAATTGAAGAAGGTTCTTTATTATCGCCAAAATTCGATAATGATGGCTTAATTCCTGTAATTACTACTTGCTCAAAAACTAAAGAAATTCTTATGCATGGCTACATGAATGTAGAAGCTCTAAAATTAACTATTGAAACTAAAGAAGCTCATTATTGGAGTAGATCAAGAAAGCAAATTTGGCACAAAGGAAAAACTAGTGGTTTTGTACAAAAAGTTACAGAAATCAGAATGGATGATGACCAAGATGCAGTTTGGTTGACTGTAGATATTGGTGATGGCGCAAGTTGTCATGTGGGTTATAGGTCTTGTTTTTATAGATCCGTTCCATTAGGTAAAATTGAAAATGGAAGAGAAATTAAAATGAAATTCGAAGAAAAAGAAAAAAAATTCGATCCAGACGAAGTATATAAAGGACAACCTAATCCAACTAAGATTTAATGAGCGAGCAGCAAAAGAATGTTTTAGGTGAAAACCTAGAAGAATGTTCTAACAATCCTTTAACAGGTTGGTTTAGAGATGGTTGTTGTAATACAGATGAAAATGATCACGGTATACATACCGTTTGTGTAAAAGTTAATAATGAATTTTTAAACTGGTGTAAAGAAGCCGGGAATGATTTAATAACTCCTCATCCTGAGTTTGGTTTTCCAGGTTTAAAAGATGGAGACAATTGGTGTGTTTGTGCTGGTTGGGTAGCTAAAGCAATAGAAGCCGGAAAAGGATGTTCGGTTTATTTAAAAAAAACTCACGAAAATACTCTTAAAGTTGTTCCTATTGAAAAATTAAAAAAACTTGCAATAGATCTTTCTTAATTACATATTGCCGTACTTAGGACCGTCTCCACCTTCTGGTGTTACCCAAGTTATATTTTGAGAAGGTTCTTTTATATCACAAGTTTTACAGTGAATACAATTTTGAGAATTTATAACAAACTTTTCTACATTATTTTCATTTTGAATTTCATATACTCCAACAGGACAGTATCTTTGCGCAGGTTCTGCAAATTTTTCTAAAGTATATTTAATCGGTAAATCTTTATCTTTTAATTGCAAATGAACAGGTTGATTTTCAGCATGGTTTGTACCTGTTAAATATACCGAACTAGTCTTGTCAAAAGTTATTAGATTATCCGGTTTTGGATAATCAATTTTAGGCATTTCATTTGCAGGTTTTAAAGTTTCATGATCAGCGTGTTTATGTTTTAGAGTAAATGGTAATTTTCCTCTAAATAAAATTTGATCAATGCCGGTAAAAATTATACCCAATATTAACCCCCAACTAAAACTAGGCTTAACATTTCTAGCTGCATGAAGTTCTTTGTACACCCAGCTTTGTTTAAACTTTTCTTCATAGTCAGATAATAATTTTTTTTCTTTCAAATGATAAAAAATAGTTTCAGCAGCAATCATTCCACTTTTCATTGCAGTATGAGAACCTTTAATTTTTGGGGTATTTAAAGTTCCAGCATCACAGCCTACCAACAAAGCTCCAGGCATATACATTTTTGGCAAACTTTGTAGTCCTCCTTCTATAAGAGCTCTAGCTCCATAAGAAATTCTTTTACCGCCTTCAATAATTGATTTTATTGATGGATGAGTTTTAAATCTTTGAAATTCATCAAATGGCGATAAATGAGGGTTTTTGTAATCTAATCCAATAACATAACCAAGAAACACTTGTTTATTTTCAGCGTGATAAACAAAACTTCCTCCATAAGTCTTTTTATCTAGTGGCCAGCCTGCTGTGTGCATTACTAAGCCTTCTTGATGATTTTCTTCTTTAATTTCCCAAATTTCTTTAAATCCTATCCCATATTGCTGGGGATCTTTTTCTTTATCTAATTCAAATTTTTTAATTAATTGTTTTCCCAAATGTCCTCTACAACCTTCAGCGAATACTGTAACTTTTGCATGAAGTTCCATGCCTGATTCAAAACTATCTTTTTTATTTCCTTCTTTATCTAAACCCATATCTTGCGTAGCTATCCCTTTTACGGATCCATCTTCGTTATATAAAACTTCACTTGCAGGAAATCCTGGAAATATTTCTACTCCCAAAGCTTCAGCTTGTTCTGCTAGCCATCTGCATAAATTTGCAAGACTAATAATATAATTATTATGATTGTGTTGAACTTTTGGAAGTAGCCAAGTAGGCCAACTTAAAGATTTTGATTTTCCTAAAAATAAAAATTTTTCTTTATTAACTTTTGTTTTTATTGGAGCATTTAGTTCTTTCCAATTAGGAAACAATTCATCTAAAGCTCTTGTTTCAAAAACATTGCCTGACAATATATGAGCACCTATTTCAGATGCTTTTTCTAAAAGACAAACGTTAATATCTGATTTTAACTGTTTTAATTTAATTGCAGTTGAAAGTCCTGATGGTCCACCACCTACAATTACTACATCGTATTCCATCACTTCTTTGGACATGTTATTTTTTTACAGTATTTGTTATTTTTGTATAGTGTTTAATTTATTTAGTTCTTCTAAGAACTGAGGAAGAGCTTCGAATAAATCTGCTTCTAATCCATAATCTGCAACACTAAAAATTGGAGCTTCACCATCTTTATTAATTGCAACTATAACTTTGCTTTCTTTCATTCCAGCAAGATGTTGAATTGCTCCTGAAATTCCAACGGCAATATATAAATCTGGCACAACTACTTTTCCTGTTTGTCCAACTTGATGGTCGTTCGTTATATATCCTGCATCAACAGCTGCACGTGATGCTCCTATAGCTGCATTTAATTTATCAGCAATTTCTGTGATAAGTTTAAAATTTTCTCCACTTCCCATTCCTCTTCCTCCTGAAATTACAATTCTAGCAGTTCCAAGTTCGGGTCTATCTGATTTAATTTCTTCTCTTTTAATAAATTTATTTAATACTGTTGCCTCTCCACTTTCTGCTTTAACTATTTCTGCTGACCCACCTGTTGTTGGTGCTGGATCAAATGATGTTGGTCTAATTGTTATACATTTTTTGCTATCATTACTTTTAACAGTTGCAAAAGCATTACCAGCATAAATAGGTCTTAAGAAAGTATCTGCTGATATAACTTTTATAATATCGCTTACTTGAGAAATATCTAATAATGCAGCTACTCTTGGCATTAAATTTTTTCCAAATGTATTAGCAGAACAAACAATATGTGAATAATTTTCAGCTTCTTTTACGATAACTGGGGCAAAATTTTCTGCTAAAAAATTTTCATAAATTTCATTATCTATTTGAATTACTTTTTTTACATTTGGTACTTCAGATATTGATTTAGAAACTGCATCGACATTTTTTCCAATTACTAATACATGAAGATCTTGATCGATCTGAGATGCTGCTGTTATAGCGTTTAAAGTAAAAGGTTTTACTTCTTTATTATCATGTTCTGCTATCAATAATGCTGACATTATATTACTTTTGCCTCATTTTTTAATTTTTCAACTAATTCAGCTACACTTGCTACTTTAATTCCCGTTTTTCTTTTTGGAGGTTCTTCAACTTTAATTTGTTCTATTCTAGGTTTTGTATCAACTCCCAAGTCTGAAGCATTAATCTGTTCAATCGGTTTTTTCTTTGCTTTCATTATATTTGGTAATGATGCATATCTTGGTTCATTTAATCTTAAATCACACGTTACTATTGCTGGTATATTAGTCTCAAGCGTTTCTAAACCTTCGTCAACTTCTCTTGTAATTTCTAATGATTTATCTTTAACTTCAATTTTTGAAACAAAAGTTGCTTGTGGCCAATTTAAAAGTGCCGCAAGCATTTGCCCTGTTTGATTGCAATCATCATCAATAGCTTGCTTACCCATAAAAATTAAATCTGGTTTTTCTTTATCAGCAATTTTTTGTAAAATTTTTGAAACAGCCAACGGTTCAACTATTCCATCAACTTTAACATGAATTCCTCTATCAGCACCAACAGCCAAAGCTTTTCTAACTGTCTCTTGAGCTTTTTCTTCACCAACGGTAACTGAAACTATTTCTGTTGCTTTGCCGGCTTCTTTAATTTTTACAGCTTCTTCAATAGCATTATCATCTGGTGGATTAGTTGACATTTTTACATTGTCTGTAACTACACCAGATCCATCTTCTTTAACTCTTACTTGTACGTTGTAATCAATAACTCTTTTAACTGCGACTAATATTTTCATTAAGCTCTTAATAATTTATTTTCAGGATCGTAAGGACTTTCTTCTAAAATTGTAGCATCATGTATTTTTCCTAAAATATCAATTTTTAATTTTTGTCCCTCTGTCGCAAGTTCTGGTTTAACCATTCCAATAGCTATTGATTTATTTATTCTAAAAGCAAAATCTCCACCTGTTGCCCTTCCAACTACTTTATCATCTTTGTAAATTGGATTGTTTCCTAATACATCCGCATCAGTAACATCATGCACTTCCATTGTTACTAATTTATTTTGAAAACCTTTTTCTCTCCATTTGTTTAATTCTTCTAAACCTATAAAGTTTCCTTTATTTGGATGAATAAATCTATCCAAGCCTGATTCATAAGGTGAATATTCAATAGACAGTTCTGTACCTACAAGTTTATAAGATTTTTCTACTCTTAAACTATTCATGGCTCTAATACCAAACGGTTTTAAACCAAGATCTTTTCCTTGCTCCATTAATTTATCAAAAATATGATTTTGATATTCAATAGGATGATGAAGTTCCCATCCTAATTCTCCAACAAAGTTTACTCTAATAGCAGTACATGGTGCATAACTGATATCTACTTTTTTAGAACTTAGCCATTTAAAATTTTCATTAGAAAAATCATCCTTAGAAACTTTATTCATTAAATCTCTCGCCTTAGGACCTGCGATAACTAAAACTCCAACAGCATTTGTAATGTTTTCAAATTGAACCGATCCGTCTTTTGGCATCCATTTTTGTATCCAATCATGATCTAATCTTTGAAAAGCTCCAGCTGAAACTAAATAATAACTATCGTCAGCTTCTTTCATTATTGTAAATTCAGAATGAACTCCGCCTTTAGTATTAAGAGCGTGACATAAATTTACTCTGCCAATTTTTTTTGGAAGTTTATTTGCGACTAAATAATCTAAAAATTCTTCTGCTTTAGGTCCTTTTATTCTACATTTTGCAAAGGCAGACATGTCTAAAATACCCACGTTTTCTTGAACATTTTTGCATTCCTTTTCTACTGCTTTAAACCATTTAGATCTTCTAAAAGACCAATCGTCTTTTTGTTCCATTCCATCAGTAGCGAAAAAGTTGGCTCTTTCCCAGCCAAATTTTTGACCAAATACTGCTCCTAAATTTTTTAATCGATCATAACAAGGTGCTTGTCTTAATGGTCTGGCTGCTTCTCTTTCTTCGTCTGGAAAATGAATAGTAAATACATTTCGATATGCTTCTTCATTCTTTTCAATCAAATATGATTTTGATGCATAATCACCGTATCTTCTTGGTTCAACACCAAGCATATCTATTGTTGGTTCGCCATCTATAATCCATTCAGCAAGTTGCCATCCAGCTCCACCAGCTGCTGTAATTCCAAAACTATGTCCTTCATTAATCCAAAAATTTTTTAATCCCCAAGCAGGTCCAACAATTGGATTACCATCAGGCGTGTAACAAATTGCACCGTTATAAACTTTTTTAACTCCCACTTCTCCAAATGCTGGGACGCGATGAATAGCTCCTTCAATATGTGGAGCAAGTCTTTCTAAATCTTCTTGAAACAATTCATACTCAGAATCTTTTGAAGGGCCATCTACATAACAACATGGTGCTCCCTTTTCATAAGGTCCTAATATTAAACCACCAGCTTCTTCTCTCATGTACCATTGGGTATCACTATCTCTAAGCACGCCCATTTCTGGTTTTCCTTCTTTTTTTCTTTTTACAATTTCTGGATGAGGTTCGGTAACAATGTATTGGTGTTCAACAGGTATAACTGGAATTTCTAATCCAACCATTTGACCAGTTTGACGTGCAAAATTTCCAGTACAAGAAACTACATGTTCGCATTCAATTGTACCTTTGTCAGTTTCTACAACCCATCCATCTTTTGTTTGCTTAATTCCCGTGACTGCTGTGTTTCTGTAAATCTCTGCACCATGATTTCTTGCTCCTGTTGCTAGAGCTTGTGTTAAATCTGCAGGCTGAATATATCCATCTTCAGGATGTTGAATTGCTCCTATTAATCCTTCTGTATTACACAAAGGCCAAATTTCTTTTACTTGTTCAGGTTTTAAAAAATTAACTTTAACACCTATTGTTTGAGCAACTCCTGCATATTGATGATATTCTTCCATTCTTTCTTTGGTGCTTGCTAATCTAATGTTGGATACAACACTAAAGCCAACATTTTTTCCTGTTTCTTCTTCTAATTTTTTATAAAGATCAACAGCATATTTGTGAAGTTGTCCTACAGAATAACTCATATTAAATAAAGGAAGTAATCCTGCGGCATGCCAAGTAGAACCTGAAGTTAATTCTTTTCTCTCTAGAAGAACTACATCGGACCAGCCCTTTTTTGCTAAATGATAAAGCGTACTAACTCCTACCGCCCCACCTCCTACGACAACAACTTTTGCTTTTGATTTCATTCTGGGATTTCTACTAAATTTTTATAACTAACGAAACAAAATTTTATCATTTGTTAAATAGAAGAGCCCACTGAAATAGGTTGAGAAACCGCGGTAGTTAACCAACAGTTCTCTAGATCTTCTTCTCCTTTATATTTTTCAACTTGCCATTTAAATTTGTAATATTTCTTTCACTGTCTAGTACAGTGACTTCAAAAGTGGCTACTTTATTAGACATATATACTTCCATAATTTCATGATTTGAGTGATTTAAAAGCATAGAATATGAATCTGTTTTGAGCATTTTTTTAAATCTTTCAATGGGTCCTGTCACTTTTTGGTTATTTGGATGAGCAAATTCCCACGTTTGGATTATTCCATGGTCTTTGTATGGATTGTCGTTTTTCATTAGTGCAGATAGCTGTATTATTACAACTTTTTTAGGATTTATATCAGTACTTGGTTTTAAAATTTCAGCTGAACAAGGTTTTAATAATAAAAAAGATAATAAAATTAATTTAAAATAAAATTTATACTTTATTTGCTTCATTTTTATTAATAATAAAATTTCCTAAATAAAATCCAAGAAACATAAATAAAACAAACAAGTAAACACTTGTATTAAGAAAAGAAATTGCTGATATTGCTGGTCCTGGACAAAGTCCAGCTAAGCCCCATCCTGCTCCAAACATAACAGCTCCTATAATTAGTTTATTATCTATATCTTTATTTGAAGGAACAACAAAATTTTTTGCAAAAATAGGTTTCGATTTTCTTTTAAAAATAAAATAAAGTGGAGAAAAAATTAGTATAGCACCAATCATTACAAACATAAGAGACGGATCCCAAGCATCAAATATATTTAAAAATCCTAATACTTTTTCAGGATTAACCATTCCAGAAATCGTAAGACCTAAACCAAAAATAATTCCTGATATTAAAGAAGATAATTTTGTCATTATATTCCAAAAATTAAAACTGTAATCACTCCTGTTATAATAAAAGTAATTGTTGCTATGATTGATCTTAAAGAAAATCTACTTATACCACATACTCCATGACCACTTGTGCAACCATTCCCAATTTTAGTGCCTACTCCAACTAACAAACCTCCTATTATCAATAAAGGTATAGAATTTGTTAAAACACTCACTATTTCTTTATCTGAAAATGAATACATGATTGGTCCAATAATTAATCCAAATAAAAACAATATGTTATCAAATCTATTTTCATTTTTATTAATACTGTCAGAAGCAATAGAGCTTACGCCAGCCATTTTTCCGTTAAAAGCAAAAAATAAAAATGCCGCAAATCCAATTAAAGATCCTCCAACAAAAGCAGATACGGGAGTAAAATTTATAATGCTCATTAATTTTTTAACACTGGAAACACAGGATTATATTTTAAAAATAATCTTTGGTATTCTTGTTTTATACATCTATTTGAAATATATTTTATATTTGCTTCTTGTGCTATTTTTTCAGCTTCATCATTTTTAATTCCATACTGCAACCAAAGTATATTGCTTTTTTTATTAACTGCTTCTTTGGCTATACTGGGTGTTTCTTTTGACGGTCGAAATACATCCACTATATCAATGTTCTCTGAAATACTTTCTAAACTAGCTTGAACTTTCTCACCATTTATTGTTTCTCCTACTGCAAATGGATTAATTGGATATACTTTATAACCAAAATCTTGCATATATTTCATAACAACATTGGCAGGTTTTCTCTTTAAGTTATTTCGATCTTCACCTTTTTTCTCAGAACTCACTCCAATCATTGCGATTGTTTTTGAATTTTTCAGAACATCTTTTATTTGATTGTCATCCATTCTATTTGTTTTTCCATTTAGGTTTTCTCTTTTCTAAATATGCGGATATTCCTTCTTTCGCATCTTGTGCCATCATGTTTAAAGTCATCATTTTACTAGTATATTTGTATGCATTTCTTAGTGGCATTTCTAATTGTTTATAAAAAGCTTTCTTTCCAATTTTAATTGTTAAGTTTGATTTTGAAGCAATATTTCGAGCAACTTTTAATACCTCTTTATTTAGTTTTGATTTTGGAAAATGATCATTGATCAGACCTATATCTTTTGCGAAATTAGCTTTAATAGGCTCTCCAGTTAAGAGCATTTTCATCATAATTTTTCTATTAACTTTTCTGCTTATAGCAACCATGGGTGTACTACAAAATAAACCTATGTTTACTCCAGGAGTTGCAAAAATAGCATCTTTGGTACTGTATGCTAAATCACAACTTGCTACTAATTGACATCCTGCTGCAAATGCCGCGCCATGAACTTTGGCTATAACAGGTTTGCTTCCTTCTACAATTTGTAGCATTAGTTTAGAACAAAGATTAAATAACTTTAAATGATTGGATCTATTTTTATATCCTCTTACTTCTTTTAAATTATGACCGGCGCTAAAACCTTTTCCTGCTCCTTCAAGAATAATAATTTTTGTATTAATGTCTTTATCAAGTTTTTTTAAAATTTTTATCAGTTCATTTATAGTTTTATAAGATAATGAATTATATGTTTTAGGATCATTTATAATTACATTTTTAATACCATTTCTTAAATTTTTTATTATTACACTCATTGTATTAATATTATTTTATTTTACCATCTTCTCGCATTTTAGCTCTAATCTTTGTGGCTGATATTTTTTGTATTTCTTCAGGCAAAACAACTTCTTCAATTTTATAACCAACTCCTCTGCCATAACAAATATTTGTTATATTTGGCACCATCATAATTTTAAACCTTCCTTCAAACTCAGGATTTAATTTATCTTCAATATTTTTTTTAACAGTTTCAAAATCAAATGGATTGTCATCAACTCCTTGGACGTCTCTAATTTGAATACAAACTTGTCCAGTTTTTTTAATAATTTCTTTAAACAAAGTGTAATGACCATCATGAAATGGTTGCCATCTTCCCAACATTTGTGTGGTTGGTTTTTTGTTATCCCATTGATATGACATTATATTATCTCCTTTATTATTTTGGGTGCCCAATGTTTAGCATCTTGGGTTGTTACGTGAAAATCATATTTTGTTGGTTTTACAAACATTTGATTTGTATCTTCAAATCTTCCTTCTTTAATTGTGTCTACCCAAATAATAAAATCAGCAGGAAACAAATTCCTTGCTTCAGGTGTTGGGCAAATAAAATCGGCAACAACATAATTTCCTTCATTTCTTAGATTTAACGCCAATTCAGACATTCTCTTTGCTTGTCTTTTTCTTCCCTCTTCGGAAAAATCCCAATCATTTGCAGCTTTCCTTACCTCGTCAGCATTTAATCTTTTTGCTTTTAATAAAGGACCTAATTCGTTTGCAAGAGTTGTTTTGCCCGCGCCAGGTAAACCCATAACTAAAATTATTTTCATTAAATATCTTCTAAAGGATGATGAGACATAAGTTCAAGACTATTTTGTCCCACTAAATATTGCTGTTCAAGTTTAACACCTTCGCTACCACCAACTTTTCCAATATAACTTTCAACCGTAATTGTCATATTTTTTTCAAATATTCCACTTCTTTCCCCACCATCTGTAGGATACCTAATTGCGGGCCACTCATCGCATAAACCTATTCCATGAACCATCACTGCATATCTATTACCATAATATTCTTCAGGTAAAACCCATGATTTTTCTGTAAATTCTTTAAAAAACATGCCTGGTTTTATTAATCTTGAATTGTGATTTATTTGCTCAACTGCCATTAAATATAATTTTTTTTGATTATCATTAAACTTATTTCCTTCAACATAAGTTCTAGAAATATCTGCACAGTAACCATAAGGTCCTACCATGTCTGTATCGAAAGATACAATTTCACCACTTTGAATTATTTTATTACTACTTTCTTGCATCCAAGGATTTGTTCTTTGACCTGATGATAAAATTCTACATTCGATCCATTCTCCACCGTGTTCAATATTAGTTTTATGTAAAATTGACCACAGTTCATCTTCTGTCATTCCAGCTTTTAATTCATTGCGCATTTTACTAACACCAATTTCCGCAACCTCTAATGCAGCCTTCATACATTTTAATTCTTCTGGTGATTTAATTACCCTAGCTTGTTCCAAGATTAATTTTGCATCAATTACTTCAATGCCAATTTTATTTAAAGCTGATACTGCAGGACCGTTTAAAACATCGATAGCAATTTTTTTACTTTTAAAATAAGAATTTGACAAATCACTTACCTCATTAATCCATTTTTTTAATTGAGCACTTGCTTGATCTCCATTACTAAAATAATCCCAAGTAATTGCAGGTCTTATTTCATCAATTAAACTCAAATGTTCTGATAATTTTTCGCAATTAAAGTATTCATAAAGTATTACTGGACCATCAACAGGAACAAAACAATATCTTGTTAAATTATGCATGTTGTAGATACTCATATTTACAGCGTCCAAAGCATATCTAACATTTACTGGATCAAATAATATGCAAGCTTCGAGATTATTTTTTTCTAATTCTTTTTTAACTCTATCAAGTCTATAAGATCTTAGTTTATCAAAATTAATTTCATCCTCTCTTAATTTTTTTTTGGTAATAAAATTTGAATTAGGTTTTGAATCGGGATTAATTTTTCTACTAAACTTCATATCAAACTATATTTGATGCTACCCACTTATGAAAGTGGTGAGTTGGATTGTCCATAACTGGTGAAAAATTTCCACCATTGTAAGATGGTGAATTTCGGCCTTCTTGCATTCCTTCAATTATATCAACATCTTCAGACTGCACACCTTTCCATAGTTTATGGTTTTGCTTTCTTAAAGATTTATATTTTTTTGAATTAGCTACTTTTTTACCAACATAATATATTTCCATATGCTCTTTGGTATATTTGTGATCAATTGGTTCCAACCAGTAAGAATAAAAATGATCTTTATGGATACCTAACATTACATTTGGAAATAAAGCTACATATTCAGCGATATGCTTTTTATTTTTTGGCCAATTAGGAAAACATGGAAATTTTTCCTTACCTTTCAATCTAGGATTATAAACAGTTGTTCCTTGACCGGCAAAACGATTTGGTAAACCTTGTATATGATAATGATCTTCTATTTTTGAATAAGAATTCAATCCAGGATGAACCCAGGGCAAATGATAACTTTCACAGTAATTTTCTATAGCAAATTTCCAATTACATTTTGCATTTAAATTAAAATATCCATAATCATCTGAATGTACCATTAATTTCCTATCTTTTTTTGGCCAAAACTTTTTCCATCGATCACTTAATGGTTTAATATATTTATCAAATGAAATTTCATTATTGCTTATATTAACAAAAATCAAATCTAGCCAAACACTAGATCTAATTTCTTTTAAATTGCTTTTTGATTTATCAAATTTTACTGAATTGTGTTTATTCATACCTCCAAGATGAGGTGTTGCAATTAATTTACCTCCTGTGTCGTAAGCCCAAGAATGATAAGGACACCTAATTACATTTTTTATCTTACAACTATTTTGTAAAAGTTTGTAACCTCTGTGGCTACATACGTTGTGAAACACTCTAATTTTATTTTTTTTATCTCTTAAAATAATTATTGGTATACCAAGTAAATCAAAAGGTTTTGCATCTCCAATATTTGGAATCGAGCTTGCAACTCCAACCACAACCCATTTATCTTCAAATAATTTTTTTCTTTCTATTTTTGTATATGCTTCACTTGTATAACATTCATTTGGTAAACCATGAGATGTTTCAATTGAATTATTAACAACGTCTAATTTTTTCTTTTCAATAATATTATAAATCTCTGACATTATTTAATTACTTCGTAAAGTCCCAACCAAGCATTTACGTCTTTGCTGGATATATAATTTGATTTGAAAAATTCTTTCTTTTTCCATAAATTTTTCTCTACTAAGTATTTAATTTTTTTATCAAATTCATATTCTTCATAAATTCCTTCATTAATTGTAAAACATATTAATCCTTTGTTTTTTGTAATTCTAATAAATTCATCAAGAGCTGGAGGTTTAACATGTCCAAAAGTAAAAGTTCCAACACACAAAGCTGCGTCATACTCATTATCATTGATATTTAACGGTTTGTTTAGATCAGTCTTTGAAAGGTTTTTGTAAAGTCCATTAGGAACTAGGTCCAATAATTTTTGAGATAAATCAACTCCATCAAAATTAGTGTAGCCGTATTTTTTAAGCTCAACACCAACTAGCCCAGTTCCACATCCAGCATCATATATTTTTATTTTTTTATTATTTGCGTACTTTTTAAATATTTCTACAGTTTCTTTAGGACCAGTATAATCCCATTCAACCATATCTTGATCATATTTATTATTAATGCCCCATTCGTCGTAATATTTCATGACCTCTTTGGTGGTCTTTAATTTATAAATGGGAACCTTGTTACTTACGTCTTTGTCAGCCATTCTTTAGGCTATCAATAAATATTAAGCTTAACAATTATATTTTAAAATTATTGAAAGTATGGTTACATCCTAGAAAAAGAAAATAATTTATGGGAAAAAATTTAATAGAAAGACTTAATGAAGGACCTGTTCTTTGTGCAGAAGGTTATTTATTTGCAATGGAACGAAGAGGTTATTTGCAAGCTGGAGCATTTGTTCCAGAAGTAGTTTTGGAACATCCAGAAGTACTATCTCAATTACATCGAGAGTTTATCAGATCAGGCAGTGATGTAGTTCAAGCTTTTACTTACTATGGTCATCGTGAAAAATTAAGAATAATCGGAAAAGAACATTTGCTTGAACCACTTCAAAAAAACGCATTGCAAATAGCAAAAGATGCAAGAGATGAATTTAAAAATTTAGACCTTATGGTTTGTGGAGATATAGCAAACACAAATGTATGGGATCCAAATGATAAAAAAAGCAATATTGAATGTCAAAAAATGTTTGAAGAACAAGTTCAGTGGGCAAAAGAAGCTGGAGTTGATTTTATAATAGCTGAAACAATTACTTGGCTTGGGGAAATGAAAATTGCACTTAAAGCTATAAAAGACGCAGGATTAATTGCTGTCTGCAATTTTTCAATTAAACGAGATAATAAAACAAGAGATGATTACACTCCAGGAGATGCATGTAAAATTTTAGAGGATAATGGTGCTGATGTTGTTGGATTAAATTGTTTCAGAGGACCTAAAATGACTATGAAACTATTACCAGAAATAAGAGAAAAAGTTTCTTGTCATGTTGCAGCTTTACCCGTTCCATACAGAACCACAGAAAAAGATCCTGGTTTTTTAAATCAAACCGATGAAGGTTGTGATTGTATACCAGGAGGCAATGCTTTCCCAGTTGCACTAGACAACTTGTATTGTAATAGATATGAGATGGCTGAGTTTGCAAAAGAATGTGTTGATAAAAAAATAAATTTTATTGGAATTTGTTGTGGTGCAGAACCTCATCATGTACGTGAAATGGCTGTTGCATTGGGTAGAAAACCGATTTCTTACAAATACTACCCTGATATGTCAAAACATTATGCACATGGTTCAGATCCAAGTTTGAAACATTTAAATACAGATGTAGCAAAAGAATTATAGACCCTAAGCGATGGAAACTCATGCTAAAGTAGTTATAATTGGCGGTGGTGTAGTTGGTTGTTCAATACTATTTCATCTTGCAAAATTTGGATTAAAGGATTGCATTCTTCTTGAAAGAAAAGAACTCACTTCGGGTTCCTCTTGGCATGCAGCTGGAAATGTTCATGTAATATCGAACGATCCCAATATTTCAAGACTAATGGCTTATACAATTAGGCTTTACAAAGAAATTGAGGAAACTTCAGGTCATTCAACGGGATTTAAACCTAGCGGAGGTTTTTATTTAGCATCAAATGAAGTTTGGGATGATTATTTAAAAAGAGAAAGATCTAAAGCAAGATATATGGGTCTTGACCAAGAGTTTATTTCTCTGGAAGAAGTAGCAAAAAAAAATCCGTTAATTGATCCAAAAAGATATATTTCTGCATTATGGGATCCAATAGATGCTGAGGTGGATCCTTCGGGTGTTACTTATGCTTTTGCAAAAGCTGCTAAAGTTCATAGTGGAAAATATTACACAAACACGGTTGTTAAAGACACTAAACAAAAACCAGATGGAACTTGGGATGTGGTTACAGATAAAGGAAATATTAATGCTGAAATAGTAATTAATGCTGGAGGGTTATGGGCTAGAGAAGTTGGTCAAATGGCAGGAATTAATTTGCCTGTTCAGCCCATGGAACACCATTATTTAATTACAGAAGCAATTCCAGAAATTGAAGCAATGGGCGAAGGCAAAAGGTTGCCTGTTGGTACAGATTTTGAAGGCAATATTTATTTTAGACAAGAAGGAAAAGGAATGCTTCTTGGAACGTATGAACCAAAATCAACTCCTTGGAAAGTAGAAGGAACTCCAATGAACTTTGGTCATGAGCTTTTAGAACCTAAATTAGACAATATTCAAGACAGACTTGCTATAGGATTTAAAAGAATGCCTGCTCTAGAAAAAGCAGGAATTAAAAATATTGTAAATGGTCCTTTTACTTTTGGTCCGGACGGAAGTCCTTTAATTGGTCCAGTACCAGGTTTAAAAAATTATTGGGTTGCAGTTGGTGTTATGGCTGGATTTTGCCAAGGCGGTGGAGTTGGAAAATGTATTGCTGAATGGATAATAGATGGTGAACCTTCTATTGATGTTTGGGCAATGGATGTTGCAAGATTTGGTAATTATGCGTCTCCACAATATGGAACAATAAAATCTTCAGAAAATTATGAAAGAAGATTCATTATGACTTTTCCAAATGAAACTTTGCCTAAAGGAAGAAAACAAAAAACTACATCTCTTTATGATCGTTTTGTCTCTATGGGTGCTGTAATGGGTGATAGTTTTGGTTTAGAAAGTGTTTTGTGGTTCGCAAACAATAAAGAAGATGCTTACGAAGAACCAACTATTAAAAGATCTAGATCTCACGATTATGTTTCAAAAGAAGTTAAAAATGTTAGAGAAAATGTAGGCCTTATCGAAGTTGCAAATTTTTCTAAACATGAATTTCAAGGACCAGATGCAAGAAAATATTTAAATTATGTTTTAGCAGGACGAATTCCAAAACCTGGGAGAATCTGTCTAAATCCAATGTTAACTACTAAAGGGAATCTATATGGAGATTTAACCGTTGCTTGTCTTAATGAAAATAAATTTTTGATATTTGGTTCTGGAGCTGTTCAAGATATGCATAGAAGATGGTTTGAAAAGCACATAAAAAATTTTAATGTTATTTATAAAAACCGATCAGATGATTTTCATGGTCTTGCATTATCAGGACCAAAATCAAGAGATTTATTACAAAAATTAGTTAGAGAAAATATTTCTAATGAAAATTTTAAATTTAGAGATGTTAGAGAAATGTATGTTGCTGGAGTTCCGGCAATTGTAAATCGAATTTCTTTTACCGGGGAACTTGGTTATGAAGTTTATGTTGCTCCACATTTTCAATTAAAATTATATGAAGAAATAGAAACTGTTGGCAAAGAATTTAACTTAAAACCTTTTGGTGGTAGAGCATTAATGTCTATGAGGCTAGAAAAAAATTGGGGTGCTTGGACATTAGATTTTAGACCAGATTTTACTGCAAAGGAATCTGGATTAGATTTTTTTATTGATTGGAATAAAGATTTTATTGGTAAAGAAAGTGCAAAAAAAGATAATAGTAAATTAAAACTTACTCCCTTAATTATAGAAACTGAAGATATCGATGTTACAAACAATGAAGCTGTAGTGAAAGATGGAAAAAGTATTGGCTATATCACTTCAGGTGGTTTTGCTCATTATGTAAAAAAAAGCATTGCTTATTCTTATCTGGATGAAGAAATTTTAAAAATGAATGAAAAATTCCAAGTAGAAATAAATGGCAATTTTTATAACAGCACTATCATAAAAGAACCCCTTTATGATCCGCTTGGAATAAAAATGAGATCATAGAATCTATTCTTGGTTGAATCTGGTTTGATTTTCTCTTTAAAATATGTTTTCTTTACGTAAATTAAAAGTAAGGGGATAATAATGAAAATAAGAAAAATAATTGTTTCCATATTGTCTGTATTGCTTTTCGGCGCATTCGCTGGAATAGCTAATGCAGGTTGTGGAAAAGTTGTTGTAGCTAGTCAAAACTGGGCATCAGCAGAACTGATGGCAGAAGTTGATAAAGCTATTTTAGAAAAAGGTTATGGTTGCGAAGTTGAACTTATTCCAGGTGCAACAATGCCGACATTTGCTTCAATGGATGAAAAAGGTGCTCCAGACATGAACCCTGAACAATGGGCTAATGCTGTTTTTGTACCTTTAAAAAAAGCAGTTGAGGAAGGTCGTTTAGTTATTGCTAACAAAGCGCCAATTACTGGCCTTGGAGAAGGTTGGTGGTTAACTCCTGGTTCTATTGAAAAACATCCAGAGTTAAAAGGTATGACTGCTGTTGAAATCTTGGAACATCCAGAGTGGTTTCCATCTAAAGAAGATCCTTCAAAAGGAGCTTTTGTAGGTTGTCCTGCAGGTTGGGGATGTCAGTTAGCTAACGCACAACTATTCAGAGCATTTGAAATGGAAAAAAAAGGTTGGGTATTAATTGATCCAGGTTCTGCCGCAGGTTTAGATGGTACAATATCTAAAGCAGCTGAGTCAGGAAATCCTTGGATTGGATATTATTGGAACCCAACATCAATTGTTGGAAAATATGATTTGCAACCAATTCCTTGGGGAATTGATTTTGCAGGTAGAGATAATTGGGATAAGTGTATAACTGTAGCTGAGCAAGATTGTGCAGATCCTAAACCATCTGCTTGGACTCACTCAGAGGTAAACACTATCATTACTGCTAAATTTGCTGAACAAGGTGGAAAAGCTATAGTGAAGTACATTGGAAATCGTACTTATCCTGGGCCTGTGATGAATGGAATGCTAGTTTGGATGGCTGATAATCAAGCTGGAGGTACTGATGCAGCAATTGAATTTTTAACTAAACACGAAGATGTTTGGACTAAATGGGTATCTTCTGATGTTGCTAAAAAAGTCAAAGCTGGTTTATAAATCATAAGTTATTTTAACGAGCCTATTAAATAGGCTCGTTATTAGTCTAATAAAATAAAATGGAATTCTTTACTAAATTTCCTGTAATGGAACGAGTTTCTCTTTTGGAGATGAAGAAGGGAATTGATTTAAGTTTTAGATTATTTTCTCGAAAATATGGTGATGCCATAGAAAGTTTTTTTGATCCATTATTATTTTTTTTAGTATGGTTGGAAAAATTATTATTAACAACACCTTGGCCAATAATAATTTTAGTTGTATGTATTTTAGCTTGGTTTGGTTCTAGAAGTTGGAAGTTAGTAGTTGGAAGTTCAATAGCATTTATGCTTATTGGATATTTTGGTATGTGGAATGATTGCATGGCAACAGTAGCTATTATCACTGTATGTACTATTATATGTATAGCCATAGGTATTCCAATTGGTGTTATTATGTCAAAATCTAATAGAGTTGAAAGAGCTATTATACCAGTTTTAGACATGATGCAAACTATTCCAAGTTTTGTTTATTTAGTTCCAATTTTAATGCTTCTAGGTATAGGAAAAGTTCCGGGTTTAATTGCGGTTTGTATTTATGCACTTCCACCTGTTGTTAGATTAACAAATTTAGGTATAAGAGAAGTTGACAAAGAAACGTTAGAAGCATGCGATTCTTATGGAGCAACTCCATTTCAAAAATTAACAACTGTTCAAATACCATTATCTCTTCCAACAATTTTTGCTGGTGTTAACCAAACAATCATGATGGCTCTTGCAATGGTAGTAATTGCATCCATGATAGGAGTTAAAGGTCTAGGGGTACCAATATTAAGAGCTATATCAAATCAATACCTAGCTTTAGGGTTGTTGAATGGATTGGCCATAGTGGCCTTGGCTATAATATTTGATAGAATTACTCAAGAATATGGTCGAAGAATCCAAAAACACCGAGGACAGATAAAATAGTTATTACCCTTATAATATCAGATTTTTCTAGACACCTATATTAAAATAAATAAATATCCCGGAATGAATTTTTCATTGGAAATAGGTCCTCACACAGACCTGGAAACTTTACCCGCTTTAAAGAATGTTTATATAACTTTATTGCCTGATGGAGATTTCAATGAAACCGCTTCTAAAGCTGATGAATTGGTTAAAAAAGGATTTAATCCAATCCCTCATTTCCCAGCTAGATCTATACAGAATGAAACACAACTAAAAGAATATATTTCAAGATGTAAAGATGTGGGTGTCAAACAAGCTTTGGTTATAGGGGGTAGTAGAAATCCCGTTGGAAATTTCGATAGCTCAATTCAGCTATTGGAGACCGGCTATTTTGAACAGATGAAGATAGGAATCGCTGGACATCCCGAGGGGAGTCCTGATATATCCGATTCCAAATTAGAAAAAGCTATGAGAGATAAGAAGCCTTATGCAGACTATATTGTAACCCAATGGTTATTGGATTCTCAATTAATCATAGATTTTATTTCTAAACAAACCGTACCAGTTCATGTTGGAATTACTGGACCACTAAAAATAACTAGCTTAATTAAATTTGCTAATATCGTAGGTGCAAAAAATTCCTTAAACTTTCTTAAATCTAATTTTAGTAAGGCATTAGATTTAATAAAACCTAAAGACCCTAATGATCTAATTGGGAAAGTTAAATCGCATTCTGATTATTTCCACATTTATACATTTGGCGGCTTGAAGGAAACAAACAAGTGGTTGATGGAGAACAAATATGTCTAATGAATTTGACTATACTAAACTAAAACATGCAACTTCGGTAGATCAATCTGATCGTGAAGTTCCATATAACTTAAGACAAAGCGGGCCTACTAAAGTTGAAATGTTAATTTCAACAAGAGTAAGAAAATCACCTTATTGGCATTTATCAATGCAAGCAGGATGTTGGAGAGCTACAGTGTATAACCGTGTTTACCATCCTAGAGGATATGTAAAACCAGAAGATGGTGGAGCAATGGTAGAATATGATGCAATCGTTAATCACGTTACAATGTGGAATGTTGCTGTTGAAAGACAAATAAGAGTTAAAGGTCCTGATGCAGAAAAATTTACAGATTATGTAATTACAAGAGACGCATCTAAAATCTCATCAATGAGAGCACGATATGTAATTTTATGTAATGCTTATGGTGGAGTTTTAAATGATCCAATTCTTCTTAGAATTTCAAAAGATGAATTTTGGTTCTCACTATCAGACTCAGAAATTGGTATGTACCTTCAAGGTGTTAACGCTGATGGAAGATTTAATTGTACAATCGACGAAATTGATGTGTGTCCAGTACAAATCCAAGGACCTAAATCAAAAGCACTAATGAAAGATTTGCTTGGCGATCAAGTTGATTTAGACAATATGCCTTTCTATGGTTTAGCTGAAGTTAAAGTTGCTGGAAGAAGTTGTGTAATATCTCAATCAGGATTTTCAGGTGAAGCTGGATATGAAATTTATTTAAGAGACGCAACTTTATATGCTGACGATATGTGGAATGCTGTTCTTGATGCAGGTAAAAAACATAACTTAATGGTTATTGCTCCTGCTCACCATAGAAGAATTCAAGCTGGAATTCTTTCTTGGGGACAAGATATGGATGATCAACATAATCCTTTTCAGTGTAATCTAGGCTATCAAGTTTCTTTATCAGGTAAAGGTGAATGGAATAAAAAAACTGACTATGTTGGTAAAGCAGCTTTAGAAAAAATGGGTGCTGAAATTAAAGCAGGGAAAAAACCATACAAACTTCAATTAGTTGGTCTTGAATTTGGAGGAAAACCTATTGAAGAATATGCGCCTGACTTTTGGTTAATTTCAAATGCTGATGGCGGAGATCCTATCGGATTTATTACATCACCTTGGTATCACCCAGAGAAAAAACAAAATATAGCAATGGGTTATGTTCCGTATGATGGAACTTTAAATGCTAATGGATTTCCCAAAGGTAAAGTAGGAACTAAATACAAAGTTCATCTACCTGAAAAATATTCTGATACTTCAGGTCAACCAGTTGATGCTGTAGTAGTAGATATTCCATTTAAAGAATCTTACAACGCAAATACTAGAGAAGTTGTAAAAGGATAAATAATTTTTAGGGGGAATTTAATTATTCCCCCTAAATTATGACCAAAACTTTCATAACAATAAATTTTTCAATCATATCTGTTGATTTAATACTTTTTCCACTTATTGTTCTCATAAAGCTCAAAAAAAGATAACAAATAATGTTTGCTCAATTTTTAGATATAATTTTTAAATCCATCAAGTTGGATAAAAGCTTATATAAAAATCAAAAATACTTTGGTGAAGCCGCAATATACTTTGCTGGTTTAATTATGATTCTAGATGGTGTTGCGGGAGCTGTTGCTGCAAACACTATAATAAAAACTTCAATTGGTGTTTCTGGATTAACAGCAATTTTAACTTGGTTAGTTTGGGCAATCTTTATTTATGTAATTGGAGTAAAAATATTTCCTGATAAAGAAAGCAAGATTCCATTTAAAAAAGTATTGATTGCAGTTGGGTATGCTCATTCCCCTGGGTTATTAAGATTTTTTGCAGTAACTCCTGATCTTGTATTGTTAATTGTTTTTCTAACTCAGTTTTGGATTTTTGCTTCTTTAATAATTTCCACCAAACAGATTTTGAATATAAAATCTAGCTTTAAAGCATCTGGAATTGTATTTTTATCTTTTTTAATTATTGCTTTTCTTTCTGTTTCATTCATTATGAGTAGAATGAACGCTTTGCCAGTTAGCAATATTAGTTAAACTGGAAATATTGTTTTTGAAGTTCTGCATGATTTGCAAAGTTTAAAACCAGTAAGTATTAAGTTTTGACTCACACTTTCATCTTCTTTTTTACACTCTTCACATTTATTATTAAATTCATCTAAATCTTTTTGATTTAAATTTTCTGAAAAATCATCAATCATTATCAATTAAACCAGCTCCGGCTGTTTTTTGTTTTAATTCTTCGCTTTCTTCAACAAAAGTATTCTCTGAAATTTTATAAAGCTCTGACCATTCTTGTTCTGAAAATGAATTTTTGTTTTCTAAAAACTGTAAACTTATTTTATCAGATTTTTTTATAATATCTCCACTTAGATAATTTGAATAAATAGATTGGTTAAAATTGAATAAAAATTCTTTATTGTCCATTTTTAAAAAAATTCTTTTTCCTACAATTTCAGATGTTCTGCTAACAAAAGGAATAAGTAATAATGGAAAAGCTAAATTTTCTATCTCCAATTGGTTAAAATCGGAAATGTCTGATGATTGATCAAAAAAGTTAACTCCTAACATTATTGGACAATAATTTTTCTTAGAAATATTTGATTTTGAAAAAACACTAATATCTTCAAAATTTTCAGCATTATAAACTTTAAAATATTGATTAATATTTTTAACTCCGGGAAGGCCAAACATTTCGAGTAATCTAATATTTTTACCAACTTCTTCTGAAATACCCCATGAAAAACCTACAGATCTAGTCGCTCTTTTTGCCGTTGTTTCTATTTCACTAAAACTGATCATTAATTTAATGAATTATATATCCAATGATTGTCAAATGGTTCTGGGTCTGCTGGAAGTGGTGCGCCTTGAAACATACAAATTCTTATCCATTTGTCAGATCTTGGATCGAATTTATCCGCTCCAAAAAAAGATAATTTTAATCGCAGCATGTCAATTGGCATTAGCTGAGAGCCAATTGTATTGTCTTGGATTTCTGCATATGGGAATTTTTCTGTTATAAAAGCTCTTCTTACAACATGTCTCAAATGATTATTATTTGTTAAAAATTTTCCAATTTTCAAACTATTTTTTTGAGTATAAATTGCTTCATAGAGTTTTTTAATATCTCTTGCTATCGCTAATGGTTGTTCCAAATTTGATCCTTCCATATCATGCCTGCTAGCTAATCTTGGTTCTTCTTTATTTCTAGAAATAAACCAAAAATTTTGATTATTTTCATCTTTGCTAAAGTCGATTTTTAATATTTCAGAATATCTTTTTTCTAAAATATTTCTTAACTCTTCAATTGTTCTATTTACCGGTATATTAAAATGCTCATCTTCTTCTGAGCTCATTTTGTCAATCAAAGGATTTACTATTTCATCATAAGGCTCCATCATAATAGAAACAATATATTCAATACATTCATCGCTTAGATTTTCTTCGGCCCATATATAAATTCGGTTAAAAGGAAAAGCGGTTTCAAAACTAAAATCTTCATTAAGAAATTTAATAAATTTTTCTAAATCTTCTGTTAATTGCTTATTTTTTCTATTTTGAAAGTCACTTTCTGTATGCCAATTTGTTACATTTTTTAAAGATCTAACCAAACACTTTTTAAAAATATTTACCTCTTCCTTAGATGTTTTCTCTATTTCTCTTATTCTTTTTAAAACAGTTTCTCTTGCTAATATCCAATTATTTAAAAGTATTGGATGATTGACAATAAATGGAGCCATGCCCAAACCTGTGGAATTGCCTATCCCAAGATTTCTACAAATATTCAAATCTAATTCTACAGATGTATTTGGATTTTTATGTTTTGCTAAATGATTTACTTGATCAAAAGTAAATTGTCTTACTAAGTAAACTAACATCATTTCCAATCTAAATGGTCCATAAATTTCTTTCCTATTTTTAATCCTAAATCTATCTGCTAATCCAAATTTTCCAGACCCATAAACTGCTGTTGTTCTATATAAATATCCAACTTTTGATAAAAGATCAGTATCTGGTTGTTTGCCTTGTGATAAATTTTCAACAACATGATCAAATATTCTTACTGATTTATTGGCTCTTGAAAGCGTCAATTCTTTATATGACAACCTGCCCGCTTCCTGCTTTGGAACATTAAAAGCTAATCTTTCTAAATCTTCTTTAGAAGGAATTCCATCATACAATGCAAAAGAAGCATCCCATTTTGTTGCTATTACCCTATCGGATCTTTCTTCATCGCTAATTTCATTTGCAAAACAAACAAGTGAATATGTTTTATTTTTTTTTGAAAATGAATAAATAGCTCTACCGTATCCTTTGTCATTTAACTCAAATAAATCTCTTCTATATTGCCAATCTTTAAATTCGCTTAAGAAAGATCTTAAAAAAGATAGTTTTGATTGATGAAAAGAACCAAGTTTTGGCAATTTCATTAAGTATTTTGGATCTCTAAGCGGTATGTTCATTAATTAATTCCTTTATAAAAGTTAAACCAATTATTTCCCAATATATCATTTACTTCATCAATACTAAATCCAATATTTTTTAAACCCTTCTCTAAAGAATCAAATCCTCTCGCATCAACAAACCAGTCCGGTTGTTTTGGAAAACCAGACTTATCTTTGCTTCCTTCACCATAATTTATTGCTGTAGTCCAAGTTCCATTTCTCATCCATTCAACAACGCTATCTGGTTGGTTTAGACATAAATCAGATCCAATTCCAATATTTTTTACTCCCATTAAATCTGCTGTCTTTGCTACCATTCCACAAAAATTTTCTAATTTACAATTTGAACTATCTTTTAAATGGTGTGCATATAAGGACAAACCAAGCATCCCTCCGCTATCAGATAAATTTTTTAAAAGTGTGTCTGACTTATTTCTTTTTGCGCTATGCCAAAAAAATGGATTGGCATGAGTAATTGCTATTGGCTTTTCGCTCAATTCTATTGCATCTAAAGTGCTTTTCTCTGCTGAATGTGACATATCAATAACTATACCAATTCTGTTCATTTCTTTAATTACTTCTTTACCAAAATTTGTAACACCACTATCAACATTCTCATAACAACCTGTGGCTAGTAATGACTGGTTATTATATGTAAGCTGCATAAATCTACAACCAAGCTCATGTACTTTTTCAACAAGATTAATATCATCCTCAATTGGTGAACAATTTTGAAAACCAAAAAATATTGCCGTTTTATTTTCAGATTTTGCTTTTTCAATATCCTTATAGTCTTTCCCTAAAAAAATTAAATCTGAGTTTTTTTTAAATAATTCATTCCATTCAGAAACTCTTGCTAAAAACTCATCATAATCTTCATGATAAACAACTGTAACATGAACCGCATTAAGTCCTGCCTCTCGATTTATTTCAAAAATCTCTCTAGACCAGTTACAATATTGAAGATTATCTATTCGGTAGTTCATACACTTATAAAATATAATTATTATAATATTTGTCGATAATTTAATATGTCTTTAAGTTAAATTTATATGTACATTAAAATGTAAATTATTATTAATTATATTGAAATTTGGCACCATTTTGTATTAATTATTCAAATGATAACTCTTCAAAAATCGTAAAATGAAAAAGAATAATAATAATCATAAAGTTTCAATTATTATGGGTAGTCAGTCGGACTATTCAACTATGCAATATTCTGAAAAAGTATTTAAAATTTTAAAAGTTAAGTTTGAAACAAAGATTATTTCTGCACATAGAACGCCTAAAAGAATGTTTGAATATGCCAGAACTGCAGAAAAAAATAATATTTCTGTAATTATAGCGGGCGCTGGAGGATCTGCTCATTTACCCGGAATGGTTGCGGCTATAACTAGAATTCCAGTAATTGGAGTTCCAATAGAAAGTAAAAAATTAAAAGGATTGGATAGTCTTTTATCCATTGCACAAATGCCCAAAGGTATTCCGGTTGGTACTGTCGCTATTGGAAAAGATGGCGCTATTAACGCGGGTTTATTTGCTGCATCAATAATTTCTAATTTTGATAAAAAAATTAAAAAAAATTTAGAAAATTGGCGATCAAAACAAACAAAATCTGTAAAAAAAATACCAAAATAAATGTCTAATCCAATACTTGGAATAATTGGTGGGGGTCAATTAGGTAGTTTACTAGCAGAAGCTGCAAAAAAATTAGACATAGAAACTGTAATACTTAGTGATGATACTAATGCGCCAGCAAAAAATTTTACTAATAATTTTATTTGTGGAAACTATGAAGATGAAAAAATAATAAACGAATTTATTAACAAAGTTGATTTAATTACATTTGAATTTGAAAATATCCCTTACAAAGTTTTAAATAATATTAACGAACAAAAGACTGTACTACCAAATCCCAAGATAAATAAATTAATTCAAAATAGATACTCTGAAAAAGATTTCTTAAATAAAAATGATATAAGAACTGCTAGATACGTATTAATCAAGGATGAAGATGATATTAAATTTAATCAAAATTTACTTCCTGGAATATTAAAGACTTGCACTCTCGGGTATGATGGCAAAGGACAACATAAAATTAACTCAATAAAAGATATTAATAAAGATATTGATTTCAGCAAAGAACATATATTGGAAAAAGTGGTAAACTTAAAAAAAGAAATATCAGTTATTATTACTAGGTTTGGACATCAAAGATATGAAATATACGAACCAATCGAAAATGTTCATGAAGATCAAATATTAAAACATTCAAAAATTCCTGCTGATATTTCAGATTCTATTAAAAATAAATCTATAGATTGGGCTACAAAAATTGTTGAAGATCTAGATTATATAGGAACACTTTGTGTAGAATATTTTGTAGACAAAAATAATAACTTGTATGCTAATGAAATTGCTCCAAGAGTTCATAATTCAGGACACATAACCATTAACACTCATAACATCAGTCAGTTTGAAAATCATATTAGAGCTGTTTGTGGCCTTGAAAAAATTGAAACAAAAAAAATACATAACGGTAAAATGCTTAATCTTATAGGTAGCGAAATATCAAATTTTAGAAATAAAACTTTTGCAGATAATGAATTTTTCTATGATTATCTTAAAACTGAAATTAGAAACAAAAGAAAGATGGGGCACCTAACAATTATTGAAAAATAATTATATTTTTTGAATTAATGAAATACTATTGTTAGTTGGTTTATTTACTTCCTTAGATACTTCGTAAAAACTAAGCTTTGTTTTTTTACATTCATTTAAAAAATTAGATCCTGATAATTCTAAATTTAAATATCTATTAACATCACTTTCATTCAAAATTACCGGTTGTCTATGGTGAATAATATTAACATTTTCGTTTGCATTTTCTGTTATTAAGCAAAATTCATCATTTTCATATATGCCAGCCATATACATATTTTTTTTATCTTCTCTTAAAAAATAATGTGGTGTTTTATTTTTTTCCTCCCTTTTCCACTCATAAAAACCGTCAGCTACTGCCACACAACGATGGAGTTTAATTAGTTTTTTAAAAGAAATTTTTTCATCTATGGTTTCTAATCTTGCATTAATAAGGGCTTTAAAATCTTTCTTTTTTGACCAACTTGGTACTATCCCCCACTTTAAATTTTCTAAAGTATTTCCGTTTTTATATTTCTTTATAACTGGAAGCTTCTGATATGGATGCGCATTATAATTCTCATTATCCTCTACTTGTATAGCGGATTTAACTAATTTATTTGTCTTTGCTACTGCATTTGTGACTACATATCTTCCACACATAATCTTAATTAGTTGTTGGCTTAATTTTATTTTAGATTATATGTTTTTCAGAATAATGAAATCAATAGAAAATAACTTTGATGAAGCTCAAGTAAATGAGTTATTAACAAAACATTTTATTGAATTAAGATCGGTTTCCCCTGAAGGTAGTACGCATGTTTTAGATATTCCTGGTTTAAAAGATCCAAGTATGAGATTTTGGAGCTTGTGGGATGGAGAAGAATTAATTGGTTGTGGAGCATTGAAATTATTAGAAAAAGAACATGGTGAATTTAAATCCATAAGAGTTGCTGACAAATATAGAAAAAGAGGAATGGGAGAAAAAATAATCTCTCACTTAATAGATCAAGCTAAACAAATCGGCATAAATAAACTTAGTACCGAAACTGGTGCAGGAGAGTTTTTTGCTCCAGCTAGAAAATTATTTAAAAAATTTGGATTTGAAGAATGCAAACCTTTTGCACATTATAAAGAAGATCCAAATTCATGTTATTACACTTTAAATATTTAATTATAACGATTTAAAACCAAACTCTAAAGATGCGTCTGTAATTGAGTGATATAAAGACTCGCCAAAACTTCTAAGAGCAAATAACCTTATTTTATCTGGATTATTATCAATCATATCCACTGTAAATGCTATACCATTGTATGTAGAGTTTATTGAATTATTTTTTTCCAAAATATTAAAATTAAAAGGGCATCCTTTTTTCAAAACTTCTTTAGCATCTTGCCCTTCTAGTTCAATTATAGCTCGTGAATGAGATAAGTCAGTTACAGCAAAGTCTGTTTCTTTAAAAGCTTCTATAATATTTTTTAGTAAATCTTTTTTTGTTGATACTAAAAGCCAATTTTTTGGACCGTTCCATAAAATTCTTGTATCATTGTTGCTAACTACACTTAGTGGTTCATTATTTAACTTTAAACTATCAATATCAAGATTTTCAAATAAAACTGTAGAATTTTTATACTGAACTATTTGAACGATAAGTAAATTTTTAATTTCTGAAACTTTTAATAAATTTTCTTCATTTTTATTTTCACGATTTCCAAAAAGACCTGTTTTATGAATATGATTTAAAGCTGATATCAATGTCATGATCTAACTCTTTCTCCTTTAGGGTCAACATAATGAGATGATACTATTTCAACTGGTATTGATATATTTTTTACAGGAGATAATGCAAAAAGTTTTTTCCCAATCATATTTTTTCCATCTTTAAGAATAGCAAGTGAAAAAGGATTATCGTATTCAACACTCCAGCAAGATGCAGAAACATGACCTAATTTAGGGTTTGGAAGTTTTGCATTAGCATCTTTAACTAAATATGATCCCTCTGGAATACTAGTTTTTTTGTCTAAAGGAACTACTCCTACAACTTTTTGTCTATCTTGAGCAATATAAGCTGTTTTGTTTAAAGATCTTTTCCCAATAAAATCTTTCTTTTTACTAACCAACCCTTCTAGTGAATTATCATATGGAATTGTACGTCCATCTAGTTCTGATCCTGCAACGTGTCCCATTTCAATTCTTAATGTTGATAATGCTTCTGTTCCATAAGGTTGAATATTAAACTCTTTTCCAACTTCCATTATTTTTTCCCACATAAAATTACCGTTATCTGATTCTACATTTACCTCATAAGCAAGTTCACCGGAAAATGAAATTCTGTAAATTCTTGCATTAACTCCAAATAAATTACCTTTTATATATCCCATGAATGGCAAGCCTTCGCTTGAAACATTTAAATCTGGAAATAGTTTTTGCAATACATCTCGAGATTTTGGTCCAGCTATAGCAGCTCCTGCCCATTGCTCTGTAGTTGAAACTACATTTACATTCAATTCTGGCCATACCAGTTGTAAATAATATTCTAGATGAGATAAAACATTTGCTGCTTGAGCAGTAGTTGTTGTCATATGATAATGGTTTTCTGAAATTCTAGTTGTTGTTCCATCATCCATTACAATACCGTCTTCCCTTAACATTACGCCGTATCTTGCTTTACCAACTGGTAGTTTAAGCCAAGCATTAGTGTAAACTCTGTTTAATAATTCAGCAGCATCAGGTCCTTTTATGTCAATCTTACCTAATGTAGTCACATCACATACTCCTACATTTTGTCTGACATTTTTGGCTTCTCTTTTTGAACCTTCAAATAAATTTTCATTTCCTTGTTTGTAATATCTTGGACGCAACCAAACACCTGCATCAACAAAAACTGCATTATTTTTTTCATGCCATGAATGCATTGGAGATTTTCTTGTTGGTTTAGAATGTTTTCCAATTTCTCTACCAACAATAGCTCCTATTGAAACTGGAGTATAAGGAGGTCTAAAAGTAGTATGACCTACCTGTGGTACAACTTTATTTTCAACATCTGAAACTAGTTGTAATCCATTAAGATTACTTGTTTTACCTTGATCAGTTGCCATACCTAATGTGGTATATCTTTTTACATGCTCAATAGATCTATAACCTTCTCTTAAAGCAAGCTCTACATCTGTTACAGCAACATCATTTTGAAAATCTAAAAATCTTTTATAATTTTTACCTTCAGGTAATGGTACACACCAAAATTTATCATGATTTGTATATTTTTTTTCTACAACAGATGGTAATGAAATTTTATTTTCTTTATTTGTTATTTTTTTAGATAACTCATTTCCTTTTTCAAATGAATTTTTTAAAGTTTCTTCTAATGTGAAAATTCCTTTAGCAGATCCTAATACAGTTTCATTTTGTTTTGATTGACCAGGAATAAATGCATCAATATCTTCATTAAATTTAGTTTTATTGCCTGATTGTGAAGCTAAATGAATTGTTGGTGTCCAAAATCCTGAAACACAAATACAATCACAGTTAATATTTTCAATTTGGCTCAATTGTTTTTTATCATCTGAAATTTTAGCAATATCAGCTGATTTTACTTTTTTGTATCCCTTGGCAGCTACAACAACATAAGAAAACTTTATATCTATGTTTAAACTTTTCGCTTCATTAACAATCTCAGAACTAGGGTCTTTTCTGGTATCTAGAATAACAGGATCAATTCCATTTTTTTTAAACTCTATAGCAGTTTCATAGCCACTATCGTTGTTGGTAAACACCAAAGGTTTTTTACCAGCTAAAACTCCATAAATCTTTAAATACTCTTTTGCTGCAGAAGAAAGCATTACTCCAGGAGTATCATTGTTTCCAAAAACTAAAGGTCTTTCAATTGATCCTGAAGAAATAAGAGCTTCTTTTGCTCTTATATACCAAAGTCTTTGCTTTGGAGTATATTTTTTTGTTTTTGGTAAGTGGTCACTTATTCTTTCTGACATTACAAGCATATTGTGATCATAGTAACCAAAAACTTGTGATCTATTTTTTACAGTTACATTTGGCATTGATTTAAGTTCTGATATTATATTTTTTACCCACTCTTGACCGCTTTGATTTCCTATACTTACCTCGCTTGTTAATAAACTTCCTCCAAATCTTGGTTTGTCTTCTGCTAAAATTACCCTAGCTCCATTTTGTGCTGCAGCATATGCACTAGCAAGTCCTGAAGGGCCCGAGCCAGCTACTAAAAGATCACAATATTCATACTTATGTTCATATCTTTCTTGATCATGGTTAGTAGATACCACGCCAAATCCTGCTGTTTTTCTTATAATTGGTTCATAAACCTTGTACCAAAAACTCCTCGGCCACATAAAAGTTTTATAATAAAAACCTGCTGGGAAAAATTTGTTTAAAAAATTATTTATTGCACCAATATCAAAATTTACATTTGGCCAGCAATTTACGCTTTTTGCCTCTAAACCTTCAAATAGTTCTTGTTCTGTAGCTCTTACGTTAGGTATTGATTCATTATTTCTAATTAACTGAACCATTGCATAAGGCTCGTCTACACCTGCCCCAAAAAATCCTCTAGGTCTATGATATTTAAAACTTCTTCCAACTAAATGAATTCCATTAGCAATTAACGCTGAAGCTAGCGTATCCCCTTCATAACCAAAATAATTTTTTCCATTAAATTTAAAAGAAATTTTTTTATCTCTATTAATCAATCCGTTATTATCTAATCTATAATTTTGAGACATTTTTATATTTCTTCGTTTGCTTTTAATGTTTTAAATATTTCGTGAGTTAAAGTATCTCTTTCAACTTTAATCCACTGCCTACATCCTGAAATATGTTGCCATAATTCTAAATGTTTTCCTCTTGGGCTTTTTCTTAAATAAACAAAATTATCCCAATCCTGATCTGAAACTTCTTTATTTAATTCCGGCCTCTTAACTGTAGCATCGCCACCATATGAAAATTCATTTTGTGATCTTAATCCGCAGTGAGGGCATTTAATATGTAACATTTATGAAATCCAAGTTTTTGTTCCAAGACCTTTTTCATCAAGTAAATGCCCAGTACTAAATCTGTTTAAACTATATCCTGCATTTAATTCATGAGGTCTGTCTTGTGCTATTGTATGGGCAAAAGTCCATCCTGATGCAGGAGTTGCTTTAAAACCTCCGTAACACCAACCACAATTCAAATATAATCCTTCAATATGTGTTTTGTCTATAATGGGAGATCCATCCATAGACATGTCCATTATTCCTCCCCATGTTCTAAGCATTTTTAATTTGCTAAGAAATGGTAACATTGCAATTCCTTCTGTTAAAACATGTTGAAGAGTTGGTAAGTTTCCTCTTTGAGCATAACTATTGTACCCATCAAGATCTCCTCCCATAACCATTTCACCTTTATCTGATTGACTACAATAAAAATGTCCTGCTCCAAAAGTAACAACATGATCCAATATTGGCTTAATTGGTTCAGAAACGCACGCTTGCAATAAGTGAGTTTCTACAGGTAATCTCATGTTTAACATTTCAGCAAGAATGTTTGTGCTTCCAGCAACACAAAGTCCTATTTTTTTTGCTTTAATATTTCCTTTTGATGTTTGAATTCCTTTTATTTTTCCATTATCAACATCGAAACCTGTTACTTCGCAGTGTTGAATTATATCAACACCCATTGAATCTGCTTGTCGCGCATAGCCCCAGGCTACACCGTCATGTCTAGCTGTTCCCGCACTTGGTTGCATCAAACCACCAAAAATTGGAAATCTTACATTCTCAGAAAAATCTGCCATTGGAATAAATTTTTTTACTTCTTCTCTGCTTAAAAGAACTGCATCTATTCCGTTTAATCTCATCGAATTACCTCTTCTAGAGAAAACGTTCATTTGTGCATCGGAGTGCGCAAGATTAATTATTCCTCTTGGAGAAAACATTACGTTAAAGTTTAATTCCTGACTCATGTTTCTCCATAAGTCCATTCCAAATTCACTAAACAGACCATTTTCATCATGCATATAATTAGATCTAACAATTGTAGTATTTCTTCCAACATTGCCTCCTCCTATCCATCCTTTTTCTACAATGGCAACGTTTGTAATATTGTGTTCTTTGGCTAAATAATATGCCGTAGCTAAACCATGTCCTCCTCCTCCAATAATTATAACGTCATATTCAGCTTTAGGAGTTGGATTCTTCCATGCTACTTCCCAATCTTTATGACCCTTAAGCGCATTTTTAATTAGATTAAAGACTGAGTATTTTTGCATATATATTTTTAATATTAATAATGGCAAATTTTTATAGTTTTTTTTATATATATTTTTTAGATGTTTAAAAAATTGACAAAAAAGTATAGAAATTCTGCAAATTAACTTTACAGAATTTATAATTATATGTCCAAAAGTGATATTCAAATAGCAAGAGAAGCTAAAATGAAACCTATTGTTGAAGTGTTGAACAAAATAAATGTTCCTGACAAACCTCAGGCTTTTAGTCCGATGGGACGCCACATTGCAAAAATAAATTTAGAATATTTAGATACTATTAAAGATAAAAAAGATGGCAAACTTATATTGATAACTGCTATAACTCCTACTCCAGCAGGAGAAGGAAAAACAACTACATCTGTAGGATTAAGCGATGCATTAAGTAAAATTGGAAAAAAATCTATCGTATGTCTTCGTGAACCTAGTTTAGGTCCATCTTTTGGAATGAAAGGTGGTGCTGCAGGAGGAGGTTATGCTCAAGTTGTACCAATGGAACAAATTAATTTACATTTCACTGGAGATTTTCACGCAATAACATCTGCTCATAATTTATTATCTGCATTAATCGATAATCATATTTATTGGGGAAACAAATTGAATATAGACGTTAGAAGAGTTGTTTGGAAAAGAGTGATGGATATGAATGATAGAGCTCTAAGATCTATAAACATAAGTTTAGGAGGTGTTGCAAACGGTTATCCACGAGAAGACGGTTTTGATATTACTGTTGCTTCAGAAATAATGGCAATATTTTGCTTAGCTAACAACTTGAGAGACTTAGAAAAAAGAATAGGAAATATTACAGTTGCTTATACAAGAGATAAAAAACCAATTTTTGCAAAAGATTTGAAAGCTCAAGGTCCTATGTCTGTTTTATTAAAAGATGCAATTAGACCAAATGTAACTCAAACTTTAGAAAATAATCCAGCAATAATTCATGGTGGACCTTTTGCAAATATTGCTCATGGATGTAATTCAGTTATTGCAACAAAAGCAGGATTAAAACTTGCTGATTATGTTGTTACAGAAGCTGGGTTTGGTGCAGATTTAGGTGCTGAAAAATTCTTAGATATAAAATGTAGAAAATCAAATTTAAAACCAAATTGTGTAGTTATAGTTGCAACAATTCGTGCTTTAAAAATGCATGGAGGTTTAGCTAAAAACGAATTAAAAAACGAAAATGTTGCAGCTTTAAAAAAGGGTTTTGTAAATTTACAAAGACACATTGAAAATGTTAAAAAATTTGGACTACCAGTTGCTGTAGCAGTTAACCATTTTGTAGATGATACCGATAATGAAGTAAAAGAATTGATAAATGCTTGTAAAAAAATGGGAGTTAAAGCTAGTTTATGTATGCACTGGGCTAATGGAGGAGATGGGACAAAAGAATTAGCTTCTCATGTGGTAGAATTAATTGATAAAAATGAAGCTAATTTCAAGTTTTTATATAAAGACTCTACACCTTTATTTAAAAAAATAGAAACTGTAGCCAAAGAAATATATAGAGCAAGCGAAGTTATTGCTGATACAAAAGTTAGAGATCAATTAAAAAATTTTGAAGAACAAGGTTACGAAAATCTACCAATATGCATTGCTAAAACACAGTATAGTTTTTCAACCGATCCAAATCTAAAGGGAGCTCCAAATGGGCATGTTTTGCCCATAAGAGAAGTTAGACTTTCTTCTGGAGCAGAATTTATTGTAGTTATATGCGGGGCAATCATGACTATGCCTGGTTTACCTCGTGTCCCCTCTGCCGACTCAATTAAATTAAATAAAAAAGGTGAAATTGAAGGATTATTTTAATTTTTCAGCTTCTTTCCAAAAATTTTTTGCTAAATTTATTCCACTTAAATCTTTATACTGTGGCAAACCTGTTGGAGAAGTAACATTTATATCTCCTATTAAATAATTTGAAATTAAATCAATACCAGCAAAAAAAATATTTTTTTGCTTTAATTTTTTTGCAACAATATTAGCTAAATGGTATTCTTTTTTAGTTAATTTAGTTTTAACTGCTGTTCCTCCCTGAGAAATATTAGATAAAATAGAACCTTTTTTTGGAACTCTTCTAATGGCTCCCTTAACATTTCCATTTAAAATAAAAATTCTTTTATCACCGTATTTTATCTTTGGAAGAAATTTTTGAGCCATTACATGACCAATTTTATTAATATATCTTTTAATTTTACCAGCATTAAAATTTCTATTTACAAATAAAATATTTTTTCCTGCATAACCATGTATAGGCTTAATAATTATTTTTTTATTTTTTTTTATAAAATTCAATATTACTTCTGTATCTTTTGTAAAAATAGTTGGAGGCATAAATTTAAAAAAATTAGCCGAATAAAATTTTTCTGAAATATTTCTTACTGCTATTGGATTATTTATTATTTTAACATTTTTAGATAAAAATTCTAAATACAAAGTAGAAGTTATATAATCCATATTAAATGGTGGATTTTGTCTTATTAATATGAATTTAGCTGTTGAAAGGTTTAATTTTTTTTTTTTTACTATTTTATAATATTTTTTTTTGTTTTCGAAAAAAACAACCTCTTTAGCTTTTGCATAAACTTTACCTTGAACAAAACTTAAGTCTTTTGTTTGGTACCAAAATATTTTGTAAAGTTTTCTTTGTGCCTCTAAAGCTAGTAAAAATGTTGTATCAGTTCTTGTATTTATAGAATTTAATGGATCTGCTTGAATTGCTATAATTTTTTTTTTTGACATATTAATTTATTTTAAGTCTTCCAGAGTTTCTTCTGCTTTGGTTTTGTTTTTTTTTATTATATTTTCTACATTTTTTAAAAATATTGTTTCATTATTTCCTTTAGAATTTAAATAATTACGTGATATTAAACCTTCTTTTGATAAATTTAAAAAAATTTTTCCCCAATATGAAATAGATTTGCCACCAATTTCTGTTTTTAATCCTTTAGACGGTGCTTCGAGGTAGGCATTTAAAACATCATCTATTTTCCAGTTTTTTATCACATCCAAAGCTTCATTTAATTTTCCATATACTAAACCAGTAAAAAAAGCCGGACCTGCACAATCACAGTCCCATTCGCATGCATCTAAAGATCTAATTTCTAAATAATTTTTTAATCTTACTTCTGTAAATATTGTGCTTAGATGAATTTCTAAATCTCTTAAAGTTGGTAAATTGTCGTTCACTTCTTGAATTTTTGCGTTCATAAAATCTTTGAAAGTTTTTTTTTTGGAAAAAATATGTTTATTATCTTTAAGTATAAATAATAAAGGCAAGTTAATTACATAATCTGCGTATTTTTCAAAATCCATATTTTCTAAAAAAATTTTAGGTAAACCACCTCTAGAAGTTTTCTGCCATACTTTTGCTCTATAAGACAAATATCCACTTGGTTTGTTTTCTATAATTGGAGAATTTGCAAAAACTGCAATTGATAAAGGAGTTAAATAAGAGATTAATTTAAATTTTTTTTTAAAATCATCTTCAGACAAATAATCTAAATTAATTTGAGTTCCAGAAGTTTGATACATCATATTTAAACTAAGCTCTCCATCTTTAGGCATCTCAACTGTCATTACTTTATACCTTTGTTTAGGGTTATTTGGGACATCATCAATATTTGAGAATGGATCATATCCCACAGACAAAGTTTTAAGGCCAATCTCTTTGCAGGCTTTTTCTAATTGATCCTGAAA
>Ga0208641_1000194_pt1 | contig 43406 bp, 37 predicted proteins | sample ETN02SmetaG_2_FD_185789 | JGI IMG/M metagenome (GOLD analysis project Ga0208641, IMG submission 185789) | Marine microbial and viral communities from oxygen minimum zone, Eastern Pacific Ocean - ETNP2014F10-02SV253 (SPAdes) (version 2) | ecosystem: Environmental > Aquatic > Marine > Oceanic ... | reverse complement strand
TTTGTATTGTGCACACGTTTTTGGTGATGTCAAGGAGTTGTTCTTCCATCACCCCTGCTGAGCCGGTGGCCGCGCCGGCCGGGGGGCTGAAAATGGGGCCCTGATCAAGCCCGAATGGATTTTGTCGGATAGAGAGATAATACTGATAATACTGAAGGAACAATAACATATATCTGATGCATGTGACGGGGTAGGGCTGGAATTATGAGCAAAGCAGGAGCACAAAGGGAGCGATAAGTTAAGCTGTTGACATGGTTAAATAACATGGTAAAGTGGCCATACCAATTATGGGATCAATCATTTTTATGAGTAATAGAGATTTGTTCATGCTCAACAGTGGCTGCGTTTGATGTTGTTGGTACCGCAAGGTCAATACAAAAGTCTTATAGCCCTCTTACATAATGGTCCGATAAAAAACTTGACCAGGGCTTTGCGAAACGGGGAGTTCGCTGCAGCATTTTAATGAGGAGGTTATCGATGTTTCAAGTACGAATACATGGTCGTGGCGGGCAGGGTGTGGTCTCTGCAGCAGAGATGCTATCTATCGCCGCATTTTTAGAGGGCAAGCACTCCCAGGCAGTCCCAAGTTTCGGCTCCGAGCGAATGGGTGCGCCAGTGGTTGCCTTTTGTCGTATTGACGACAAGACCATACGATTACGTGAACCGGTACTGGAACCGGACGCGTTGATTATTCAGGATCCGACGCTGTTTTCTGCAATTGATGTGTTTGCCGGGCTCTCACCCAATGGGTATCTGTTGATTAACAGTAAACGCACCCTTGAGGAACTGGGTATTGCTGAGGCCGTGAATCATCTGCCAAAAGATCAGGTGCGCCTGGTTCCTGCAACTGAGATCGCCCTCAAACATATTAAACGGCCGCTGCCAAATGCAGTGCTTCTCGGTGCCCTTGCCGCGGTTACCGGAGTGATCAAGATCGAATCAGTGGTAAAGGCGATTGCCTCAAAGTTTCCGGGGAAAATCGGAGATGCAAACATCCAGGCTGCTGAGGCCGCGTATCAACAGCTCGCCAACCATATTCCAGAGGAGGCCGCATGTTAAAGCAAATTGAAGGCTCTCATGGCGTTGCTGAGGCCGTGGCACTGTGCCGCCCCGAGGTCATATGCTGCTATCCGATTACCCCCCAAACCCATATTGTGGAAGATCTGGGAGCATTGGTAAAAAGTGGTAAATTAGAAAATTGTGAATACATTAATGTGGAGTCAGAGTTTGCCGCCCTCTCAGTTGGCATTGGCTCCTCAGCAGCGGGTGCCCGGACCTACACGGCAACGGCAAGTCAGGGCATGCTCTTTATGGCGGAGGCGGTCTACAACGCATCCGGATTGGGACTGCCGATTGTAATGACAGTGGGCAATCGTGCGATTGGTGCCCCCATCAATATCTGGAATGATCAGACTGACTCCATGTCAGTGCGTGATGCCGGCTGGATACAGCTGTTTGTTGAAGACAACCAGCAGGCGGTTGATATTCACATCCAGGCCTTTAAGATCGCCGAGAGGTTGAGCCTTCCGGTGATGGTCTGCATGGATGGCTTCATCCTCACTCATGCCTATGAGGGTATTGACGTTCCCGATCAGGAGCAGGTTGACAAATTCCTGCCGCCATTTGAACCTCGACAGTCACTTGACCCTAACGACCCAATCTCTCTTGGGGCGATGGTGGGACCCGAGGCTTATACCGAGGTCCGTTATCTTGCTCACCACAAGCAGACTCAGGCACTGGGTCTGATACCTGAGATTAATGAGGAGTTCAAGCAGATCTTTGGCAGGGATTCTGGAGGCCTGATCTCTACCTACAACATAGAAGATGCGGATACCGTAATCGTGACGCTTGGCTCAGTCATTGGCACCATCCAGGAGGTGGTTGATGAGCAACGGAGTCAGGGGGTAAAGATCGGGGCTTTGACAATCCGCTCATTTCGTCCATTCCCGTTTGAGGCCATCCGTTCGGCACTAGAGGGTGCAAAGCGGGTGGTGGTATTCGAAAAATGCCTAGCTGTCGGTCTTGGCGGCATTGTCGCCACCAATGTACGTTTGGCACTGGATGGCGTCGCTGTGACCGTCTATACCGTCATCGGTGGTCTCGGCGGCCGCCCAATCACCCGTAAATCACTGCACCACCTTTTTGAGAATGCAGTGAAGGACGAACTTGAAGAGGTGACCTTCCTGGATTTGAAAACAGATGTTGTAGAGCGTGAACTTGAGCGTGAACGTCAGTTGATTCGTTCGGGTTCAATCGCTGAAAACATTCTGCGTGATGTGGGCGTGGTAGACGCCGCCAAAACTGCTTGATAGGGGGAATGATGTCACATCAACAAGTAAAATTTTATCAAACCGGCACATTAACCGTAGGGAACCGCCTGCTTGACGAAGATAATCGTACCGTACAGGCGACCATGGACCGCTCCAACTCTCTCGACTCCGGCCACCGTGCCTGTCAGGGGTGTGGCGAGGCCCTGGGGGCACGTTATGCGATTGACGCGGCAATGCGGGCAACCGATAACCAATTGATTGCCGCTAATGCAACGGGCTGTCTGGAGGTGTTCACAACCCCTTACCCTGAGTCAGCCTGGAGAATACCCTGGATCCATTCACTGTTTGGAAATGCTGCAGCCGTCGGCACAGGGATAGCGGCCGCGATGAAAGTGAAGGGCAAGGAAGAGGTGCGTGTGATTGCCCAGGGCGGAGATGGCGGCACGACAGATATTGGCTTTGGCTGTCTTTCAGGCATGTTCGAGCGCAATGATGATGTGCTCTATATCTGTTATGACAACCAAGGCTACATGAATACCGGTGTACAGCGTTCATCAGCCACTCCTGGCGGTGCCCGTACGGCAACCACGATGCCTGTTGGTCCTCAGCCGGGTGCAGACTTTGACAAAGGGAAAAATGTGCCTTCGATTGCCATGGCCCACAATATTCCCTATGTGGCAACCGCAAGCGTGGATCGTCTCCATGATCTTGAGGCCAAGGTTAAAAAAGCAATGAGTATGCATGGCGCCAGATACATTCAGGTTTTCGTTCCCTGTCCGCTGGGATGGGGTTCACAGCCGGCGAAGACCGTTAACCTTGCCCGTCTGGCAATTGAGTCTGGTATTTATCCGCTTTTTGAGGCCGAACATGGAGAGATAACCTCGGTCACCAAGATTCGTAACCTGGTACAGGTTGATGAGTACCTCAAGCATCAGCGTCGTTTTGCCCATGTATTGAAAAATCCTGAGCAACTGTCAGCGGTACAGGCTACTGCTGATCGTAATATTCAAAAATATGGGCTGCTTGGAGGGCAGGAGTGAATCAAATGAAGAACACTAAACCCTATGCAATTACACTCGATGTTGGCGGCAGTCTGCTGAATAAAACCGGATCCTGGCGTACCGACCGACCGGTTTATCTCGATCGCCTGCCACCCTGTAACAGTACCTGTCCCGCAGGTGAGAATATCCAGCAATGGCTTTATCACGCAGAAAGTGGTGAATACAAGAAGGCCTGGCTGGAGATTATGAAGAATAATCCATTCCCGGCAGTGATGGGGCGTGTCTGCTACCACAGTTGTGAAAGTGCCTGTAATCGTACACAGCTTGATGAACCGGTTGGGATTAATTCAGTCGAGCGTTTTCTTGGAGATCAGGCAATCATTAACCAATGGAAGGTTAAGCCGGGCAAGTCGAGCGGGAAAAAGGTCATGATTGTTGGTGCCGGTATGGCAGGCCTCTCCTGCGCCTACCATCTGAGACTGGCCGGGCATGATGTCACCATTTTCGAATCCTCGCCTAAACCAGGTGGAATGGTTCGATATGGGATCCCCAAGTACCGTATGCCCAGAGAAAAACTCAATGCCGAGATTCATCGCATCGAGGAGATGGGAGTAAAAATCGAACTCAATACCAAGGTCTATAATATTGCTGCGACTAAAGAGAAATATGGTTTTGATGCCGTTTTCCTCTCAATCGGCGCACAAAATGGACAATACATTGAGATCAAATCGGACCAATCACTGCCATCCCTGGTTGGCGTTGACGTCTTACAAGGCATTGAGGAAGACAAGCCTTCAGATCTGCATGGTCAGGTTATCGTTTACGGCGGCGGGAATACCGCTATCGATGTGGCCCGATCGGCCATACGGATGGGGACTCAAGGGGTTAAGGTGGTGGTGCGGAATAGCCGCGACAAAATGCCTGCCCACCTCGACGAGATCAATGAGGCCGTTCAAGAAGGTGTTGAGATTGTCGCATTACGAAGCATTGTCGAGATCAGTGACGGTCATCTTGTGCTGGAGAAGATGGTTGCAGTTGAAGGGGGAAAATCACAGCCAACCGGAGAGTTTGAGACCATTCCAGCCTCTGTCGTTGTTCAGGCCCTGGGGCAGAATGTTGATCCAGGACTGTTTGCCGATGTCGATCAGCTCGAGTTGGATGATGGAGTACTGGATGTTGACTTCCATATGATGAGCGGGATTGAGGGCGTCTTTGCCGGTGGTGATATGGTGCCCTCCGATCGAAATGTCACCATTGCCATCGGACATGGAAAAAAGGCTGCCCGCTCTATCGATCAGTGGCTGAAGGGCGAGTACCAGCAGATGGATGAGAAACATGAGGTGGTCGATATCTCGATGATGAACACCTGGTATTACAGCGATGCCCCAAGAACCATCCGTCCGATACTTGATGTGGTCAGGCGTCAGAGCGGGTTCGCCGAGGTGGTTGGTGATCTCGATGAGGTCAATGCCGCTTTTGAGGCTCGCCGCTGCATGTCTTGTGGTAACTGCTTTGAGTGTGACAACTGCTATGGGGTCTGTCCTGATAATGCAGTGATTAAATTGGGGAATGGCAAACGCTTTGAATTCAAGTATGACTACTGCAAAGGTTGCGGTATGTGTGTCGAGGAGTGCCCTTGTGGCGCCATCAAGATGGAACCAGAAGAGATTTAAATCTGCCTGTTTATTTATCTTTTTGCACGGAAGTCATTTGTGACAAAGATGATCTATCTCGACGGTGTAAGTTAATTATCTCCAAGAGCTTTCCTGGAGCCATAATCAACCATAAAACCCTTGACACAAAGGTTTCAAGAAGATATTGTGCGCCGCATCAAATGTTGCGACGCAACATCTTTTATCGTTCAGGTTCTAGACAATCAACAGTTAAGTGAAGAGAGGTATCAGCATGTCATCAGCGAACAATGAGTGGAGTGGAGATTGGGTCAAAACCCAGCAACACTTCTGGGAATCCTGGGCAAACATGGTCCGTCAGACCAGTGCAGGGGCAGGATCCCCGGCCGGTATGTTCACTGCAAACAACGTCTTCTCGCCCAACAGCGTCTTCACCCCGGACTGGACTCAGGGGCTGGAACAGTGGTGGCGAGCGGTCTCTCCCCAGGCATCTAACCCTGTGGAAGAGATGTTTCAGCGTCTTGTAGAGGTTGGGAAGAATTTTACCAAACTGGCTGAGCAGGGATATGGGGCCGGCCAACCGCTGGATCAGGGGCAAGTCGTCAAGAGCTGGCTCGACAATATGCAGAGTGGGTTCGACAGTTGGATCAAGCAAATTTCTGCAGGAAACAGTGCGGCCATTCCTGACTGGATGGGAGTCCACAAAACGTCCATGGAATTGCTGGACTCTTTTGCCAACCAAGCCGGATTGGGAAACATCCCTGATATCCCTGGATTGGACAAGGGAAAGCTGGAGTGGGATCGGTTGCTCAACACCCCCGCACTGGGACAGTGGAGAGAGCACCAGCAGCAGTTGCAGTCCATTGCTCAACGACTGATTGAGTATCAAGAGGCTGACCAGGTCTACAAGCTGGCATTTGCCCATATGGGAGTGCGTTCGATTGAGGCACTGCGTCAACGACTGGCCGAAATAACCGGTAAAGGTGAGGGTGTTGCCTCGGTGCGTGAGTTTTATGATCTCTGGGTTGCCGTCAACGAAGAGGTTTATGGTGAGTTTGCGATGACCGATGAGTATCAGGTTATCCATGGCGATTATGTCAACAGCATAATGGCGCTTCGCAAAGAGTCCAACATGTTCAACGAAAAGCTCTATAAGGCGGCGAATCTGCCAACCCGCTCAGAGGTGAACGTTATCCACCAACGGCTGCAGCAACAGCGCAGAGAGAACAATCAGCTCAAAGCGGATATTAAGAGATTGTCAAAGCAACTCACCAGCCTTACCGAGGGAATCAACAGCCCACCGAAAACGAGCCCGGGTAAAGCCGACCCAGTAAAGTCGACAAAATCAGCCAATCAGGATCAAGACTTATCAAGGATCAAGGGCATCGGTCCGGAGATGGTCGATCGCCTACACGCACAAGGTGTTGAGACACTGGAGCAGATTGCGGCAATGCAGATGGAACAGTTAAAGAAACTGGATCAGCAGATCAGCGGCAACGGCAAAGCGGTGCGTGAGCAGTGGGCAGAACAGGCCAAGCAGTTACTAACCACCACCAACTGATACATCGAGAATTGAACAGAGGATAACCAGCCATGAGGCAATTTCAAATCGACCCCGAAGAGATGCTCAACGAAGTATCGAGTCTCAATAAGAAAATCACAGAAGGGTTCGGCAACCTGATGGACGTAGGTGAGATCAGCTCCGGTGTCACCCCGCATGAGACCATTTATGAAGAGGATAAATTAAGGCTGTTTCATTACCAATCAGCCGATACTGAGCAGAAGAACAGTGTCCCTCTGCTGATTGTATATGCCCTGGTCAATCGACCCTATATGGCAGATATCCAGGAAAATCGATCAACGGTCAAGGGGTTGATGGATGCGGGTCAGGATGTCTATCTGATTGACTGGGGGTATGCGGATGAAGCAGACCACTACCTGACAATGGATGACTACATTAATGGTTATATCGACCGCTGCGTAGATATCCTGCGCGAGCGTCACAATATAGAAAAGGTCAATCTTCTCGGCATCTGTCAGGGGGGTACGTTCAGCCTTTGCTACAGTGCCATGCATCCGGACAAGGTCCGTAATCTGGTCACTATGGTAACCCCTGTCGATTTCCACACCCCGGACAATATGCTTAGCCACTGGGTGCAGAATATTGATATCGATCTGCTGGTTGATACCCTGGGAAATATCTCCGGCGACATGCTCAATTCAACATTCCTCAATATGAAGCCCTACGAATTGATGGGGCAGAAATATCTCGGGGTGCTTGACATTCTGGATCGACCGGATGCCCTGGAGAGCTTCATGCGCATGGAGCAATGGATATTCGATAGCCCTGACCAGGCGGCAGAAACCTTCCGGCAGTTCATCAAGGACTTTTTTCAAGACAACAAGCTGATCAGAGGAGAAGTTGAAATTGGTGGGCAGGGTATTGATCTTGCCAGCCTCACCTTGCCGATCCTGAATATCTACGCGGAACAGGATCACCTGGTGCCGCCAGCGGCCTCAAAAGCACTGAAGCAGTACGTCGGCAGTGATGACTATAGCGAGATCTCATTTCCAGGTGGTCATATTGGCATCTACGTCAGCGGCAAGGCACAGAAAATGGTTCCTCCGGAGATCGGTTCCTGGCTGAATGCGCATTAGAAGATCCATCTTGTTTTATATTATTTACAACCAGCACGTGTTGTTTATCCATTAAAAGATTAGGAGCAGAGAAAAATGAATAGTGAAATTGTCATCGTTGCAGCTACCCGTACAGCCCTGGGCACTTTTGGGGGGACGCTCTCTTCAATTCCTGCCCCCAAGTTGGGTGCTGAGGTCATCAGCGCACTGTTGCGTGAGACTGGAGTGAAGGGAGAACAGATTGATGAGGTCATCATGGGCCAGGTGTTAACAGCCGGTAGTGGACAGAATCCCGCACGTCAATCGACATTGGCCGCAGGTTTGCCTGAGACAACCCCGGCAATGACCATTAACAAGGTATGCGGCAGTGGGCTTAAGGCGGTACAACTGGCTTTCCAGGCAATCGCCTGCGGGGATGCAGAGATTGTGATCGCCGGAGGTCAGGAGAACATGAGCCTCTCTGGTCATGTGCTGCCAAAATCGAGAGATGGCAGGAAGATGGGGCCGTGGGAGCTGGTTGATACCATGGTGGTTGATGGTCTGTGGTGTGCCTTTAATAACTACCACATGGGGACAACCGCGGAAAACATCGCCACACAGTATGAGTTCACACGTGAGGCCCAAGATCAATTTTCCGCAGCGTCACAGCAGAAGACTGAGGCGGCACAAAATTCCGGTCTGTTCGGTGATGAAATTACTGCGGTCACCATTCCACAGCGTCGTGGCGATGATATTGTTTTTAATACCGATGAATTTCCACGCCATGGGACTACCGCCGAGTCCCTGGGTAAACTGCGTCCGGCCTTCTCAAAAGAGGGTACTGTAACGGCCGGAAATGCATCCGGCATCAATGACGGTGCCGCTGCGGTTATGGTGATGAGTGCCGCCAAAGCACAAGAGCTCGGGCTGAAGCCGATGGTAAAGATCGCAGCCTGCTCAAGTGCTGGTGTTGATCCCACAATTATGGGAACCGGGCCGATTCCGGCAACTACCAAGTGTCTGGAAAAAGCCGGCTGGGAGGTATCCGATCTTGATCGTGTTGAGGCCAACGAGGCCTTTGCCGCCCAGGCCATGTCGGTCAATACGTCACTCGGTTGGGATAGCACCAAGGTCAATGTCACCGGTGGTGCGATTGCACTGGGGCATCCAATCGGGGCATCAGGTGCGCGTGTTTTGGTAACCCTGCTGCATGGTATGGAGCGCGACAAGGCCAACAAGGGGCTGGCTACCTTGTGTATTGGCGGCGGCATGGGGGTTGCAATGGCAGTCGAGAGAGTTGAGTAAATTCACTTATATAACGGAGGAGATCAACTATGGGAACGTTAGAGGGTAAAATTGCACTGGTTACCGGTGGAACCGGCGGTATCGGAACCGCCATCTGCCAGCGTCTGGCAGCGGATGGTGCTCGCATCGTCACCACCTATATGAACCAGGAAAAGGCTGAGAAATGGCAGGCTGATCAAGACTTTGAGTCAACAATCATTCGCTGTGATGTCGGTAGTTACGAAGACTGCGAGCGCTTGCGTGAACAGATTGAGAGTGAACTCGGTCATGTTGATCTCATCGTCAACAATGCAGGCATTACCCGGGACGGCTCTTTCAAGAAGATGAATGCTGACAAGTGGTCGCAGGTCATCGCCACAAATCTTGACAGTGTCTTTAACGTCACTCACCAGTTTGCCAACGGCATGGCTGAAAGAGGGCATGGGCGTATTGTCAATATCTCCTCAATCAATGGCCAGAAGGGGCAGTTCGGACAGACCAACTACTCCGCCGCCAAGGCCGGCCTCCACGGTTTCAGCATGGCATTGGCCCAGGAGGTGGCCCGCAAGGGGGTAACGGTGAATACGGTTTCACCCGGGTACATCGCCACAGAGATGGTTATGGCTGTCCCGGAAGAGATTCGTGATAAGATTATTGCCCAAATCCCGGTTGGCAGACTAGGCAAACCTGAAGAGATTGCTGCACTGGTCGCCTTTTTGTGCTCGGACGAAGGTGGATTCATTACCGGAGCAAACCTTGCCGCAAATGGTGGACAGCACATGCACTGATGATACTATCGGATTTTCCGAACCTTGCTTGAGTCTCAATAATGTCTGAAGAACGTCTGATCAAGAAATATCCCAACCGCCGTCTCTACGACACCAGCAGTAGCCGATACATTACCCTGGAAGAGATCAGAGAGATGGTGGTTGGTGGTACTCCCTTCAGGGTTGTTGAGAAGAAAACCAATGAGGACATCACCAGAAACACTCTGCTGCAGATCATCATGGAACATGAGTCTGGTGATGGTGAACCAATGTTCAGCATTGACCTTCTGATACGCTTTATTCGTAACTATGGTGAGAACACACAGGATAGTTTCAAGAGTTATATGGAACAGAGCATGGAATTCTTCTCCCAGCAGCAGGGTGTCCTGAGCGAGCAGTTGAGTAAATCAGCCACCGGAAACCCGTCAGAGCTATTGATGGATATGGGCAAGAAACAGCTCGATATCTGGCAACAGACCCAAAAACAGTTCTTTGATGCGATGACCGGCAAACCCAAAAAATAACCAAGCCAAACCGCCGTCCCCCAGCCAATGCCTCCCCTGGAGGCATTTTTTTTCTAAGCGAACCCCATCAAGCCACGATGGGGCGCAAAGGCAGGGATGGCTTGGACGAATATCTCACGATTCAACAGAACGTTAACAGGGGGCAAAAGGCCCTATCGACGTCCCGCAGATGGTTTGGTAAGGAGTGAGACGACAGTAGAGTTGGCCGCTAATGGATTTACCGGAGAGTCACGGTGGAGAATCGAAAAAGGGTAAAAAGCAGGTGCCTCAAGGGGAGGCACCTGAATAGGGGGAGGAGACTAATTTTTTCCTAGGCAGACATGAACAGGCCGCCATTGACCGGAATGTTGGCACCGGTAATGTACGAGCTTTTTGGATCTGCCAGCCATGAGACTGTCTGGGCGATATCGAACGGCTCGCCCATCCGTTGCATGGGGATGGACTGGGTAATTGATTCAAGGATCTCTGGAGCGATGGCCTTGGTCATTTCTGTGGCAATGTAACCGGGTGAAACCGTATTAACAGTGATCCCCTTAAGGGCCGTCTCCTGAGCGAGTGACATGGTGAAACCATGCAGCCCCGCTTTGGCGGCAGAGTAGTTGGCCTGACCAAACTGGCCCTTCTGGCCGTTTACCGAGGAGATGTTGATGATGCGGCCATAGCCACGATCCAGCATGCCATTAATTACCTGTTGGGTCATGTTGAAGATCGAGTCAAGATTGGTACTGATCACAGCATTCCACTGTACTTCAGTCATTTGCTTCAGCATCATGTCCTGGGTAATGCCGGCACAGTTGACCAGCACATCAATGGCACCAATTTCCCGCTCGGTCTGGGCGACCATCTCGCCGGCACTCTCATAGCTTGTGACGTCGCCACCGACCAGGTGAATATTGAACCCTTTCTGATTCATCTCGATCTGCCAGGCCTTGGCAGTCTTCTCTTCAGGGGCAAAATAACCGGCAACAACCTGCATCCCGTTATTTGTTAATTCCTCGCAAATTGCACTGCCGATTCCACCGTTACCACCTGTAACCAGGGCGATTTTTTGTTGTTGATTTGACATTAAAATGCTCGTCCTTAAATAAAGTGATGATCAATTTGGAAAACCTCCAACCCCGTTATAGGGGGAGGGGGGTTAATTTGGAACACCTCCAACCCCGGTGTAAGGGGAAGGAGGGAAAGGGCCTTTAGGCAACTTTCTTGTCTTTAACAGACTTTACAGCTTTTTCGATCTCGTTTTTGCTGATTGCAGTGACCTTCTCAGCATTAACCTTAGCATCGGCTACAACCTCATCAGCAAGGCCGTTGAACTCTTCCTGGGCGACCTTGAAGATGTCAGCAATCTCGTTGACATTTTTGGCCAGCTGGTCAGCGAAAGACGTTGCAAGCTCAGTCTGGGCAGAATAGGCTTTATTGATGTCCTTGATGTCAGTCAGGATTGCAGACTGCTGGGCACCTGTATCTGCAGCGTTCTGTACGATCTCAACCTGCTTGGCAGCAAGGGCCTCGAAGGTACGAAGGTTAAGTTGGCCCACACTCTTGATGGTGGCAACGCTCTTCTCAGCGATCTCAGTATAAAGATTAACAGTGTCGTTTTTCATGGTTTATATCCTCTTGAATAAGTAATAAAAAAATAATAAATAAGTTAGTAAGATGACAAACAACGCAATAATTTGTTGCAATGCACCATTTGTTGCAATGCACAATACTTGTTTGAACAACTGCAGTCAAGTTTTTTTTAATTATTTTCAAAATTAAATTAAATATCTTTAATATCAGTCTGTTAACGAGTGTATTAAGGCATTCTTTTTGGGCAGGGATGAGGAGATTAGAACTATTTTTCTGAAAAAAAACGCGATCCGGGCGAGATCAAGGGTCTTCAGTCAAGGAGAGCGGTGCGGATTGCCGAGACAAACTCATCGGGTGTTGCGCCATGTTGGACAAAGCTCCTGACAACAGAGTCTCGCCCGATGACAAATGTGGTTGAGGAGTGATCCACACTATAGTACTCACCCGCTTCAGGGTCCTCGACCTTGCGATAGAGGACCACATACTGCTTGGCAACCCGGGCTATCTCCTCATGGCTACCGGTCAGCCCCACCATACTGGGATGGAAGAATTTCACGTATTCAGCCAGTTTTTTCGGTGTATCCCGATCCGGATCAACACTGATTAAAATCGTCTTCACCTGGGCAAGCTCTTCTGGAGCCAGTTGATTAAGCGCCCCCGTAATCGCCGCCAGTGAAGTCGGACAAACATCAGGACAGAAGGTATAGCCAAAAGAGATCAACACCACCTTGCCCCGGAAGTCACTCAGTGCAACCGGACCAGCCACCGATTGAAGGACAAACTCCCCACCTATTTTCTTGAAGCCCTCCACGGGGCCCTTCTGGCCAAGGAGATAACCTACACCGGCCACGATGACAACCATTAACAGGAAAAGTGCTACTGCTGCTCTATACTTCATTGATTGATTCATTTTCTTCACTCTCTTTATGTGATCCGGGTTAAGTTGGAGAGCTTCATCGGGGGCCCCTGCCACAGATACAAAAGCGGGATCAACCCTTGATCAGAGGATGGATCCTCCCGGAGGGGAGTTGGTGCTGCCGTTGACCTCCCCTACCCATGCTTTTTCATCCCTTTGATCATCTTTACCGGAATCGTGATGGTGGTCTGACTGCCATCAGCAAAGGTCAGGGTTAATGCCACGGTATCGCCCATTTCAGGCCGTTGGTTTAAACCCATAAACATCACATGAAGCCCCCCGGGCTCCAGGGTGACGCGCGTTCCTGCCGGCAATTCAATCTTCATCACCTGGCGCATCTTCATCATCCCCTCTTCCATAATGTGGTTATGAAACTCTACTTTTTTTCCAAGCCCTGAGCTTGCTGCCACCAGGGCATGATCAACCTCTCCACTGTTTTCCAACACCATGAATGCTGCGCTGGCCTGGGCCCCGGGAGGGGTGGCCCGCACATAGGCGTGGTTAATGACAACTTCGTCTGCTGCATTTCCCGCATGGGCAGGCAGCCCTATGACCGCTGCCGCACTGAATATCAAAGGGGTTAAAACATTTTTAACTCTGAACATGGTCTATATCTCCAATTTTCTTACATCTGATGCTTCGGATTGGGTCTTCTCTCACGATGACCCGATGCCCGGCCAATCAGGCCAGCCATCATAAAAGAGAAAATTAATACAACAGGAGTTAGACCCGTGGCCCAAAAAGGTGAAGGCCACCCACCAGGCAGTCATCCTCCTGATCACAGAGGATCTCCCCGGAAGGAGTGCGCTTTTGGGTTTAATAGAGGGTGCCATGGCTGTCACTCTTGGTCGTCAGGTGCTCGCCGGACTCAAAGGGTCGGCCACCTTAGCAGAAACGAAAGAGTTGTTTCAACCAAGGGATTGATCCCGCTCAAGCCGGTAGAGAAGTACTGACAGCATCAAAATAACCAAGGCCGCACTCACCATCAGCCCGCGTGAACTCTCCCAGCTCCCCTGCAGGGTCACCACTCCCGCAATCAGGGGGGGCCCTATGAACTGGCCGAGGTGTGAACCCTGGATAATAATCCCATTGACCACACCAATACGTTCAGGGTCAGGAGCGTGGAGACGACTGGTGCCCAGGATGGCTGCCGGCAACATCCCCCCGGAAAAGGAGAAGAGCAGGCAGCATCCATAGCGAACACCATCGCTGTAGGAGCCATCAAAGGCCACAAAGAGTGATCCGCCCATCACCACGGCGGAGAGGGCAACAATGCTCCCGCCATGCCAGCTGTGACGCAGCAGCCAGGTGCCCAACAGGTTTCCTGGCACATTGGAGGCTACGGTGGCTGCCGTCAGCAGGGAGGCCAACCCGGCGGTCACCCCCCTCTGGTCGATCAGGTAGGTGGGGAGCCAGGCCATGATCGAGATCCACATCAGGGTATAGGCAGCAAAGCACCCGGCAAGCAGCCATGGCGCGGGCCTCTTCATAACTTCAAAAAGATTTCCCGCGGCGCTTTTCTTAAGGGGTTTTTGCGGAATGCGGGGGAGCAACCGAGCGCACGCCACAGCAACCACTGCAACGAGGGCGATAAAGATAAGCCAGAGCCCTCGCCATCCAATGGACTCCAGGGTAAAGGTTGCGGTGACCATCGCGATAGTCACCCCTGCCGGGACATAGGTACTCCACAGCCCCAGGCTCCAGTTGCGGTCACGGGAAGAGCTGACGGCAACGATGATTCCCGGAGCGGCAACCGCAACAGCGAGAAAACCAACCCCTTCAGCAAGGCGGGTGATCAACAGCAGATGGGCCGAGCTGGTGATGACAGCAACAATACCTGCCACCACCTGAATCCAGAGTCCGCCAAGGATAACAGTTCGTGAGCCGAATCGATCAGGAAGTGAGCCAAAACCGGCACCGGTTGCCATCGCCAGGGCACTGAATACCGAAACAATCCATCCAGCGAAGACCAGGCCAATGGAGAACTCCCCACGCAGCAGATCAAGGGAGGGCGGCACTTTGCCCATCGAAGCGGATGCCAGAATACCACTGGCAATAACAAGGGCAATGACAGACCACCGGGTTGCCTGTTGAGGGGTGGTGTCTACCACCCTAAGTCAGCTCCGTTTGGATTAAGAGGCCAGGGCGACCCTCTCCCGGCCTCAGGGCATCCGATGGTGTTCAATTCACTCATCAACAGATAGTGCAGAAAGTGAGCACAATATTCAATCAAACAGTCGGCCTGGCTATTGATGGAGATAGCGCAAGTGTGAACAATAGGTGCCGAACAACAACGAGAACACTTTGGAGAGGGCCGCATTGATCCAACTTGCCTTTGTCTGTACCCAGAACGCCGCCCGCAGCCAGATGGCTGAGGCGATTGGCCGCCATTTGGCAGAGACTCGCTACCCCGGGCTCCGGGTCTGCTCTGCCGGTGCCAGGCCGAGCGGAAAGGTCAACCCCAATGCCATCAGGGTGATCGAAGAGCTTGGGATCAGCATGGAGAGCCACTGGTCCAAGTCGCTGGATGAGATCGATAGCGATGCCCTTGATTATGTGATCACCCTCTGTGACGATGCCGCGGAACACTGCCCCGTCATCCCCGGCGCCACCACCCTCCACTGGGGGCTGGAAGATCCCGCCTGTCTTCAGGGCGAGGGTGAGGAGGTGCTGGCCGCCTTCAGGATGACCCGGAATGAGATCAAGAGACGCCTCTTAAGGCTGCTCACCACGGTGGAGAGCGAGACCTTTTAATACAGAAGGCGCACCCTTTTTTAATCATCAACCCCCCATCCTCTGTTTATTATTATAAGTCTTCCGACAACATGCCAGATCACCGGATGTTATGCTTTCACTCCGACCACGGCGTACGCCTGTCGGGAGTAACCCTGAACACTCGCTCTACCTGAGGCCCCAGAGGATGAATTCAATTCGTGACATGAAACAGGCGGACTGGCCCGCTGTATTTCAGATCTACGTCGAAGGCATTGAGACCGGAATAGCCACCTTTGAGTCCTCTCCTCCAGGCTTCTGGGAGGAGTGGATCAAGGGGCGGGTCAGCAACAGCACGCTTGTCAGTGAAACCAACCAGACGGTGACCGGCTGGGCCGCCCTCAGCCCCGTTACCAGCCGCTGTGTCTATGCCGGCGTTGCTGAGGTGAGCATCTATGTCGCTAAAAGCCAAAGGGGCAAGGGGGTGGGCGGAGCATTGATGGCGTCACTGGTAGCGCGATCAGAGGAGCTTGGTTTCTGGACCCTCCAATCCCAGATCTTTGCCGACAACCAGGCCACGCTTCATCTCCACCTCAACCATGGTTTTCGCCAGGTGGGGGTGAGGGAGAGAATTGGAAAGATGACCTATGGCCCCTATGCCGGCCAATGGAGGGATAACCTGTTTCTTGAGCGCAGAAGTGAGTCTGTAGGCAGATAGAGAGGCCTGCAAAAACGGGAGAATCAAGAAGATCTTGCTGGTTTCAAGAGGACCGGCTCTCTTCCTCAAGGAGGGTTACCGTTCTATCCAGCTCTCTTGCCAGGAACGAGTTTGCAGGGCGTTGGCTAAAAAGATCCGCCAGAGAGCGGTAATACCAGAGGGTCTCATCTCTACTGGCAGAAAAACGATCCCAGATGGCCTCCCCTACCTCACGAAAGTCAGCAAGGATCGAACGAGCATTGTGCAGCTTATCTGCATTACTCACCAGCCTTACTGAATCACTCGCCGCTGTAATGTGGGCAACGTAGGCCTCTTTTCTTGGCCTCCAGAGCGGCTTGGGCTCCTCATAAGCGTCAGTACAGCCATCGACAATCTCAGCCACCTGGTCACCAAATTGCTGACGAATCTCTTCAAGTCGGGGAAGCCCGCCCTGATCTTCAACGGCATCATGGAGAAGAGCCCCTATGACCTCATCTTCACTCCCTCCCGCTTCCATCACCAGCCCAGCCACTGCATAGAGGTGGGAGATGTAGGGAACCCTCTCTCCTTTTCGGAACTGACTCCTATGGAGGTGGGTCGCATAGTTGAGGGCGGCGACAAACCGGTCGGTCAATTCATGCATCATAAGTTCTAAATTCGACAGTCAGTACCTTTGGGTGGACCCCGTTTGACCCCGATCTTCTTTTCGTTCCTTATGACGTTTCGTGCCCAATGATCTCCCGGAAAGTAACGGGGCTGCCTGGTTTTATCACCGGGTGACTACAGGTCTTTTTCCCAAACGACGGTTTTTCCTTCAGGCCAGTTTTGACCAATATCTTGATAACGTTTTTCCAGCTTATGGCGTTTGATTTTAAGTGTGGGGGTCAAAATATCATTCTCAATGCTCCATGGCTCAGCAATCATGAGTGCGCCCCGCAGGCGGGCATGAGATTCAAGCTCACTGTTGATGGTATCCAGCACGCGTTGAATTTTCTTTTCGTAGCGGGCTTGATCAAAATCCGGGTAGTCGTGGGGCACCGCGAGCAGAATAGGGCCCGGCAATCCTGAGCCAATCAGGCACATCATCTCGATGTTGGCGATCTCGAACAGGCGTTTTTCTATCGGAACCGGGGCAACAAATTTACCTTTGGCGGTTTTAAAGGTATCTTTTTTCCTGCCGGTAATGGTGAGATAGCCATCGCTATCTATTTCGCCAATATCACCAGTGTGAAGCCAGCCATTGATGATGGTCTCAGCGGTAGCTTGTTGGTTTTTATAATAGCCGCTGAACATCCCTTCACTGCGCACCAAAATCTCCTGATCGTCAGCAATTTTAAGCTCGATTCCGGATGCGGCATTACCGACAGAGCCCACTTTGTCACTGCGATAAGGGAAGTTAAACGTGGCGACAGCAAAGCCCTCAGTCAATCCCCATGCTTCGGTAATATTCATCCCTAATGTCTCGTACCAGCGTAATAATGCCGGTGAAACTGGGGCCGAGCCGCAGCCCAGTACCCGAGCCTGGTCCAGCCCTAAACCATCGATTACTTTTTTTCGGATCAGGTTATTGAGCAGCGGTATTTTGAGCAGGGTGTTGAGCTTTTTCTGCGGTAATTTCTCCAAAATACCCTGTTGGAATACCGTCCATAACCGAGGCACTGAAATAAACAGGGTGGGACGGTGCATTTTCACATCATCGATAAAGGTGTCCAGCGATTCCGGAAAGGCGGTACAAATCCCCGCTGACATCGCAGTTGCCAGTATATAGACCCGCTCAGTGATATGGGCCAGCGGTAGATAAGAGAAGGCACGCTCTTCAAGCTGCAGATCGATATGTTCGATAATTTTGTTGCCAGACCAGGCAAATCCGCCGTGAGTCAGCATCGCCCCTTTGGGCAGCCCAGAGGTGCCGGAGGTATAGACAATTGACATCAGGTCGTCCGGCTGGTGATTGGGGCGTTCTTCACTGGGGGGGTGGTTGGCGATCAGATCCAGCCAGTTATAGTCGCCTTCGATGGTGCCGGGGTAGGGGATGGAGACCGTTGGGAGGGGTGTTTCGAGTGCTTGATTGAGACTGGTTTCTAGCGGCTCGTTACTATCCAGTTTTCCAATAATCAGTAATTTACTTTCACTGTGAGCCAGCACATGAGAAATGGTATCGGAACCGGCGGTTGGAAAGATGGGAACACTGATATAGCTGCCCAGCATCATGGCGAGATCAGCGATGAACCATTCTGCGCAGTTTTTAGAGATCAGGGCGATTTTTTCGCCGGGCTGAAGACCCATATCTCGAAAAGCAGAAACCAGCCGCAGCGCTTGATCCAAGACATCGCCATAGGTGAAGTCTTTAAATTGGCGATCGATTATCTGGCGTAAAAAGATGTCGTCATGACGCTGTTGTACATTCTGTATGAATGACTCATAGACTAATTGCTGTTCCATACACCCCTCCCCTCACACTCTTCTTTTGTTGTCAGGTTGTTAAATTATTACTAGTGTAGCGCAATCGTCAAGCTCAATTCCGATCAATCTGTCGGATCGAGGGGATAAGGGAACGGCTATTGACTTTGTTGCCGAGTACTGGGGAAGACGGTTGGGGCTACATCCGACAGGATCTGGCCATTTTCAGGATCAGGTCGGGTGCCAGAGATTTCAGGCCTCCGTCCCCGGTCTCATCCCAGCAATAGAACAATCAACTGCTTTGGCCCATGGACGCCATAGGCGAGGACCTGCTGGATATCTGCAGTCTTGGATGGACCAGAGATCAGCAGTGCATTGGTTGGCAGACGTTCAGCCCACTGATCGGCGTTCATCATCTGTTCAAAGGTGTCACAGAGCCGCTCTGAATCAACCAGTGCGATATGAATCGGTGGAACCAGCGACATCAACCGTGGTTCCTGTGGGGTAGGCCAGACCACCACGGTACCGGTGCTGGCAATCCCGCCTTCGGTGGAGGTGACAGAGGCATCAATGTGGCTGAAGAGGGCCTCCTTCCACGACTCGATCGGCTGCTGATAAGGTTGCAGTTCGATTGTATTGACCATCCCCTGCTCCAGCGCCTCAGCCGGGGCCCCGCCCGCCAACAGACGATCGACACCGCGCTGAGGAAGTTCACGATTGATCCAATTGACCCAGTCACCGTCTTGCAGATGGTGAACCTCTGCGTGGGCCGCCTGCAACTGTTGGGTAAACAGTTGTCTCTTCTCCTCCCGCCCTAATGATGTGTCATCCACTTGTGAGGGAATGGATCGTCCGAGTTGGTCCGAACCATTAGTGCGAAGACGCCCAAGCACAGCTTCACGCGCATTACTCATGATCAAACCCTGCCTTTGCAGCCATCTCATCAAGTGAGCGAGAGGCCGGTTTTGCAACTGTACGATAACGGCTCCAGCCACCCATCTTGGGGGGAGTCAATCGGCGCAGCCGCGTTGCCAGCAGTTTAAAGAGGCGGTAACGTAACCCACTGCCAAAGATCAAGCGCCATCCTTTCCAAGTCCAGACCTCCAGTAATTTTCTCAGGCTCCCTTGACCTTTGACCCCCTGTGTCTCGACCTGTTGGGTGACCGCCTCGGCACGCAACCGATTAATCAGCTTGGGAAGTGGAATCTGCACCGGGCAGACCTGCCCACAGGCCCCACAGAGGCTACAGGCAGAGGTCAGGGCGCCAATCTTGTCAAGTCCCTGTCGCATCGGCTCCAACACACTGCCAATCGGTCCTGGGTAGACGGTGCCATAGGCATGTCCCCCGACCTGGACATAGACCGGACAGTGGTTGATACAGCTCCCGCAACGGATGCAGCGCAGGGTATCGAGCAGTTCCTCGTCACGCCGGATATGGGAGCGGCCATTGTCGAGCAACACCAGATGGACCTCCTGCGGACCGTCCATCTCTCCTGTCTGACGGGGACGGGAGATCATATTAAAATAGGCGGTAATCGGTTGCCCGGTTGCCGATTTCGTCAGCAATTCGAGCAGCGGTGGTACATCGCTCAGTAACTCCACCACCTTTTCAATCCCGGTCACTGCAATATGAAGGGGCGGAACCGTGGTGGTCATGCGCCCATTGCCCTCGTTCTCGACCAGGCAGAGCGTGCCGGTCTCGGCCACCATGAAATTGACCCCGGAAATCCCCGCATCGGCCTGTCGAAACTGATCCCGCAAGATCTGTCGTGCCTGCTGGGTCAGTGTATCCACATCTTCACTGTAGGGGTGTTCAGGAAAATGTCGATTGAGCAGCTCGGCGATCTCCTGTTTACTCTTGTGGATCGCCGGCATGACAATATGGGAGGGTGTCTCACCCGCCAGCTGGAGGATAAATTCTCCCAGATCACTCTCCAGCACCTTGATCCCACGCTCTTCCATGTAGTGGTTGAGATCAATCTCCTCCGAGACCATCGACTTGCCTTTTACCACCGACCGTGCACCGGCCTGCGACAACAGCTGATGAATCAGCGCATTGGCCTCTTCCCCATTCTCGGCCCAGTGAACCTGGATGCCGTTCTCGACCAGCTTCTGCTCCAGTTTCTCCAGCAAGGCAGGAAGGTTCCTCAACGCATGGGCACGAATTGCATCGGCACGCTGTCGTTTGTGCAGCAACTCTTCCTGATCGGGAAATTGCTTCAGTCGATTCTCCATCAGCATGTTCATCGCTGATCGGAAATTGGTATGCGCCTGCTGGTTTCCCAACGCCTCACCGATACGGGACTGGAACGCTTTACTCTGATTAGTTGCTGACATTGGTTCTCTCGAGCAGGAATTCAGCAATATGCTGCGGCTGCAGGGTTCGCCCCTGCTTCTCCAGCGCACCGCCAATGTTCATCAGGCAACCACAGTCCTGACTCACCACACGTGTCGCCCCCGTCTGTTCCAGGGCATCACACTTGTCCTGTACCATCGCCCCGGAGATATCCGGCTGTTTGATCGAGAAGGTGCCGCCAAAACCACAGCACTCCGCCTTGCGCGCCTGCTCCCGAACGGTAACATTTGAGAGTTGGGCCAGCAGCGACTCAATCCTCTCCTCGATCCCGAGTTCATTGCGAGAAGAGCAGGAGGTGTGAACCACGATCTCAGTCGGCTCTCCAAGATCCTCGAGTTGCAGATCAAGCTGGTCGACCAGGAATTGAGTCAGCTCGAAGGTTCGACCCGCCATATTGACCGCCTCGGCCTCATCCGGCTCACCGGCAAACAGCTCCGGCCAGTGGTGACTGACCATTCCTGCACACGAACCGGAGGGGACCACAACCGGGATATTCCTTGGAAAACAGCTCAACTGGTGTCGGGCAACCTTCAACGCCTCATCCCGGTACCCTGAATTGTAGGCGGGCTGCCCGCAGCAACTCTGCCTCTTGGGATAGATCACCCGAACACCCGCCCGGCGAATCAGTTCCATCCCCGCCAACCCCGCCCGGGGATAGAGCAGGTCGGTCAGACAGGTGGCCAGAAAGTAGACCTCACTCGGGCGATCGTTACTCATTGCCATTACTCGACTTCCTTTCCAAGAATTGACGCCTGACGCAGATAACGCTCATGGCGGTCATGTTCTTTACTGATGTCATGCAGGGTCTCCTCAACAAAAACCAGATGCTCCTGTGCGGCAATCCGGGCGCGATCCGGATCGCCCTTAACCACCGCATCCATCAGATTGTGGTGCTGGTCAGTGAGCGGGTCATGGACACGGGGAATGGTATAGAGCTTGTCGAGATTGTGTTTGATGCTCTCCTGCAACAACAAAAAAAGGCTGCGCATGATATGCAACAGCACAACATTGTGTGAGGACTCAGTAATCGTAAGGTGAAATGTCGCATCCGCCAGCGCCTCCCTCATTGGGTCATCCCCTTCTACATGGAGCCGGATCATCTCCTCATAGGCCGCAGTAATTTTCTTGCGATCATCGTCAGTGGCGCGAGATGCGGCGTAATAGGCCGCCTGTCCATCCAGTGCATGACGCACCTCAAGGACATCATGAAAAAAATCTTCACGATTACTGACCAGATTAAGGATTGGATCAGTCAGGGCGGCATCGATGGTGGTCTGCTTGATATAAGTCCCCCCACCCTGCTTTGAATCTACCAGTCCCTTACTGGTAAGCACGCGAATCGCCTCGCGTAGCGAGGGACGAGAGACATTGAACCGCTCTGCCAGCACACGTTCAGAGGGGAGTCGTTGGCCCACCGTCATCCCACTATCGGTGATCATGTGCTCTAATTGGTCTGCAATCTGATCGGATAATCTGTTCTTGCCCATATGTTTACCCCTAAATGGTAAAACCACTTTACCATGTTATTTAACCATGTCAACAGCTTAACTTAGCGCTCCTTTTGTGCTCCTGCTTTGCTCATAATTCCAGCCCTACCCCGTCACCATGCATCAGATATATGTTATTGTTCCATCAGTATTATCAGTATTATCTCTCTCTGACAAAATCCATCCGGGCTTGATCAGGGCCCCATTTTCAGCCCCCCGGCCGGCGCGGCCACCGGCTCGGCAGGGGTGATGGAAGAACAACTCCTTGACATCACCAAAAACGTGTGCACAATACAAATGGACTTACCAATTTACCACTGATTTCCGCACCCTGCGGACAGCCGAATTGGGGGTACGACGCATTCAAAAACTGGGAGGAGTGGAGGCTAAAGTGGGTAATCCTTCCAAACATTAGGAGATCAAGATGAAGAAGATGTTTATTACAGCGGGAGTTGCCGCTGCCCTATCAATGGCATTTGCCGCCACCCCGGCTCGCGCCGGTGTAGTGTTGCTGGATGTACCGACCTGGTTTTCCACCAGTTTACCCGGTCTAGGCACATCGCCGCCATGGATTGCAGAAAGGATCAACAAAATATCAAAGCTCTCAAAGCTGAAGATGAAGATCCATGAGCCCAAGAAACTGGTTCCCTCTGGCGAGATGGTAGAAGCAGTGTCCAAGGGGCAGATCAGTGCGGGTTACACCACTCCGGGTTACAACACCGGAACACTCGGCAAAAAGGGCGCTATTTTCTCAGCGGTACCTTTTGGTCCCGATGCACCTGAGTTCCTGGCCTGGGTCTACTATGGCAACGGTCGTACACTGTGGCAAAAGACTTATGATGATGCCGGCTTTAACGTCCAATCTATCCCGTGCGGCATTATCGCACCTGAGACTTCGGGCTGGTTTAGCAAAGAGATCAATTCACCTGCCGATCTGAAGGGTCTGCGCATGCGTTTCTTTGGTCTTGGTGCTTTGGTCATGGAGAAACTGGGGGTATCAACCTCTCAGCTTCCTGGTGGTGAAATCGTGCCTGCGCTTCAGAAAGGCGCCATCGATGCCACTGAGTTCTCGATGCCGGCCATTGACAAGCGACTGGGTATCAACAAGATCCTGAAGTACAACTACTATCCAGGATGGCATCAGCCAGCGACTCTGTTTGATTTGATCGTCAACAAGGATGTCTGGAACAACGGCATGAACGAAGCGCAGCGTACCATCGTTGAGCTTGCCTGTGCCGCGGTTATGACTGATGGACTGGCAATGGGTGAATCGATGCAGTTCGACACCATGAAAGAGAATGCCGCTGCCGGTACGGTAAACAAGTACTGGTCAGAGGAGATGTTGGCCACATACTCAGCAAAGTGGGATGAAGTTGTTGCTGAAGCAATAGCCGAAGATGCAGGGTTCAAAGTAGTGTGGGATGACCTCCAGGAGTTCCGTACGAACTACAAGATCTGGAATGAGTGGGCCTACCTGCCAAGACCTGGCACTGCCCGGAAGTAACGGTAACTGTAACTGTTGTATCGCTCACTGTGGACCGGCTTATGCCGGTCCACTTGTGGGCAACCCATATCAAATAGTGATGGAATTTAGATCATCGGGATCACGGGGCTAAAACCCAATCCGAAACACTCTTCTCCGCACTGTGATCTGAGGAGAGGACCCAAGACAGACGATATGCCCAACAATTTTTGAGACCTTTGGGAATTGAGCTGCTGATCGTCTTCATCCCTCCCGGTTTTGGTCTTTCGGTTATCGCCAGTCAAACATAGTAATGGACAAGCGCTACACCTTACTTCGCAAAGCGCTCGACAAGAGCTTCTCAAAGCTCCAATTGATCGATGATCCACTGCTCTGCACCACCTATGGAACGGATGCCAGTTTCTACCGCCTGACTCCCCAGCTGATCGTACGAATCTGCAACGAGTCCGAGGTGATCGAACTGCTGAGGCAGGCCAGCAATCACCAGACCCCGGTGACCTTTCGTGCTGCCGGAACCAGTCTATCCGGTCAGGCCGTGAGTGACTCTGTGCTCGCTGTTCTTGAGGGCAACCACTGGCTTGACTATGAGATTCTCCAACAGGGGGCGGCCATTCGTTTGCAGCCCGGGATCATCGGTTCGCAGGCCAACCACTACCTGTCGCCCCTGGGGCGCAAGATTGGTCCTGACCCAGCATCGATCACCAGTTGCAAGATCGGTGGAATTGCCGCCAACAATGCATCCGGTATGTGTTGTGGTATCGACCAAAACAGCTACAAGACCGTACAGTCGATGCGCCTCATTTTTGCTGATGGCAGCCTGCTCGACACCGGCAGTGAGGAGAGCCGCAAAGCTTTTCAGTCCAGCCACTCCGCCCTTTTGGATCGACTCAGCGAACTCAGCAACAAGATTCGGCTCAATACGCCATTGGCAGAGAGGATTCGCAGCAAATACAAAATCAAGAACACTACCGGTTACAGCCTCAACGCCCTGGTCGATTATGATGACCCGTTTGAGATCCTTCAGCACCTGATGATCGGATCGGAAGGAACACTGGGATTTATCTCTGAGATCACCTACCGTACAGTGCCAGAGTACCGCGATAAGGCCAGTGCACTGGTCCTGTTCCCGACCGTCAGCACTGCCTGTCACGCCGTCCCCAGACTGAAAAAACTGCCCGTTGAAGCCGTTGAGATGATGGATCGTGCAGCCCTTCATTCAATCGAGCATAACCCGGGGGTAGATCCTGCAATTCAGCAACTGCCGGATCAGGCCACCGCCCTGCTGGTTGAGACCCGTGCAAAAGATGCGGTTGAACTGCAGCAGAAGATCCAGACCATTGAACTCGCCCTCTCTGCCGAGGAGACACTGGGTGGCATCCACTTCACGGATCAACCCGCTGAATTTGAACAGCTCTGGAAGATTCGCAAGGGAATGTTCCCCTCTGTGGGGGCGATGCGTGCCAGCGGAACAACGGTTGTCATTGAGGACATCGCCTTCCCTATCGACCATCTGGCGGAGGGAACCGAGGCACTGCAGGAACTTTTCCAGACCCACGGATACGATGACGCCATCATTTTCGGCCACGCACTGGAGGGTAACCTCCACTTCGTGATTACGCCGGCGTTCAACATCCCTGCCGAGGTGAAACGCTATCACCATTTCATGGATGCGCTGAGCGAGATGGTAGTAAAACGCTTTGATGGCTCTCTCAAGGCAGAACACAGTACCGGGCGCAATATGGCCCCCTACGTCGAACTTGAGTGGGGTCCTGAGGCCTACCAGTTGATGCAGGAGATCAAGCAGCTGTTTGATCCCACCGAATTGCTCAATCCCGGCGTGATCCTTAATGAGGATCCAACCATCCATATCAAGAACCTGAAGCCGATGCCGGCGGTCAATCCATTGATCGATCGCTGTATTGAGTGCGGCTTTTGTGAACCGATCTGCCCGTCGCGCAACCTCAGTCTGACCCCACGGCAGCGCATCGTGATCCAGCGCGAATTGAAACATCAGCAGCTCACCGGCAATCAGGAAACAACACTTCCGGATAATTTCAAATGGATGACTCTGGATACCTGTGCCGCAGATGGGCTCTGTGCAACCCTCTGCCCGGTTGGAATTAACACCGGAGAGATGGTACTGCAACAGCGTGCCGAACAGTTTCCTGCCCGCGGTCACCGCATCGCCCGCTTGGCCAATGATCACTTCAAGACCCTTACCCGGGCAACCCGTTTTGGCCTTCAGGCCGCCCATTGGGTTGCCCGCCTCACCGGGACCACCCCTGTGGAGTGGGTAAGCGGTGCGCTCACTAAAATCAGTCGCAACCGGATACCAAGCTGGCATCGCTGGATGCCGCGAGGAGCCAGTGCAATCAAGCCAAATGATGAGTCAACCAGCCATGCTGCCAAAGCCGTCTACTTCAGCGCCTGTGTTACTCAGATGATGGGCAGTGCCAGTAGCGATCAGGAGCAACCGCAGGGGCTCAATCAGGTGATCGTCTCCCTGTTTGAAAAGGCGGGAACCACCATGATCACCCTCCCCAGTGACGACGCTCACTGCTGTGGGATGCCCTTTAACAGCAAAGGGGCGGTTGAGGATGCAGACCAACGCCTGCGCCAACTGGAGGAGACCCTGTGGGAGTGTTCCGAACAGGGCAAACTGCCAATCCTCTGTGATACCAGCCCCTGCACGGCGAGAATGGTTGATGGCTTCAGCCGCCCAATGACACTGTTGGAACCGGTCGGCTTTGCGCTCAAAGAGCTGGTTCCCCGTATGGAGCGAATCGAGCAGATCGACAAGATGACACTCTTTATCCCCTGCAGTGCCCGCAAAATGGGGCTGAAACCCGACTTTCTTCAACTTGCCTCGCTCTGTGCCAAAGAGGTGTTCCTGCCGGAAGAGGAGGGCTGCTGCGGATTCTCCGGCGACAAGGGATTTACCATACCGGAACTGAACGCCGCCTCCCTCTCACGTTTGAAGCAACAGCTCCCCTCAGGCTGTGAACAGGGCTATTCCACCAGTCGTACCTGCGAGATTGGTCTCTCGCGCCACACCCAGATCCACTATCGTTCGATCCTCTATCTGGTCGACCGCTGCTTCAGATAACCCTAAGCGCTCGCTCATTCGATCCATCAAGCTCTGGTGAGTGATCAGGGATTGCTATCATCGGAAACACCCGATTCATCCTGATCCTGTAAAACCCCTGAAATCCCCGTTAGCATCAGTCGATATAGTAATCACAGCCGCAGCGTCCATATTCATAATCAAGGACCAGAATCAAGCTGTCCGGATGCACCTGTTTCATCCCCCTTCCTCGAACGATTTGACTCTGATCTGCCCTTTTCAGGGGCCGAACAAGAAGTCATATAACTAATTATTATTCTTAAATGCGTATTCATTATTTTTATTGTCCTCTAAATCACTCTAGAGTGGCCCTCCAAATCTGTCTTGCCACCCTAATTTGGCACCCACTTTATATTGAGGAACAACTTGATGAGCATTTCCATCCTAGACATTGAACGTCTGGCCGCCAATTATGCTGGCCATTCTCCTGAAGAGGTCATCAGCCTGGCCCTGAAGACTATCGATAACATCGCCATCTCATTCAGCGGTGCCGAGGACGTATTGCTCATCGACATGGCTGTTAAGACCAACCCTGATGTTAAAGTCTTCTCTCTGGATACCGGTCGTCTTCATCCTGAGACCTATCGCTATCTTGATCAGGTTCGTAAACACTACGGCATTCAACTGGAGATCGTCTTTCCTGAGTCTGCCGCGGTTGAGGCCCTGGTATTAGAAAAATCCTTGTACAGCTTCCTTGAAGATGGCCATAAAGAGTGCTGTGGTGTACGTAAGGTTGCTCCACTGCGCCGCAAGCTGGCCACCCTGGATGGATGGATCACCGGCCAGCGTCGTGACCAGAGTGTTGGCACTCGTACCGACATCCCCGTTCTTCAAGATGACCCTTCCTTCTCAACTGCTGACAACAAGCTGGTGAAATTCAACCCACTGGCCAACTGGAGCAGTGCACAGGTATGGGATTACATCCGCACCAACAAAGTGCCCTATAACGAGCTGCATGCAAAAGGCTTCACCAGCATCGGCTGCGAGCCCTGCACCCGCGCCATACTGCCGAACCAGCATGAGCGAGAAGGTCGCTGGTGGTGGGAAGATGCCGCTGCCAAAGAGTGTGGTCTGCATTCCGGTAATACCGAAGCCGTTCAAAAAGCAGCACACTACTGGCCTTGGTAACAGCCAATGAAGGCACTGTTAGACATTACGCCAGAACCAGCATTCGTTAACAGCGTTACACCCTAGTTTGATTGTATTGTGGACCCTCTATTTGCCATTGTTGGTTTTCTAGTCGGCTTGTGTGTTGGCCTGACGGGTGTTGGCGGCGGCGCACTGATGACGCCCATCCTGATATTGGGATTTGGTATCCCCATGACCCTGGCTGTGGGTACCGATCTGTGCTTTGCGTCTGTCACTAAGGCCTGTGGGGTCTGGTTTCATCGACGGAAAGGCAATGTTCGCTGGTATCTGGTGGGACGCCTGGCTCTCGGCAGCATCCCAGCCACACTGATTACAGTCTATCTGCTGGATAGCCTTGAACCTGATGGGACCCTTGAGACTGTTATCAGCTATACCTTGAGTGCCATGCTGGTGATCACCTCACTGGTGCTCTTAATGAAGGAGCGTATTCAGAGACGGATCTCTCTGAAAGAGCCAGAAAGGAACCATTGGATACACCAGCACCGTGACAATCTGCTGACGCTGTTGGGTGCGATGCTTGGCGTACTGGTAACGCTCTCTTCGGTAGGCGCTGGCGCACTGACTGCTGTCATTTTATTCCTGCTCTATCCACGGATGCCGGTGGTGGCTGTGGTGGGAACAGATCTGGCTCATGCTGTTCCATTGGCAGCACTGGCCGGCTTTGGCCATTTTGAGCTCGGCAATGTCGACATCGCTCTACTTGGCAGCCTGTTATTAGGCTCGATTCCCGGAACCGCTATTGGTAGCCAACTGGGGTTCTATCTGCCGGAGCATGTTTTGCGGCGATGGCTTGCTGGAATACTGCTGTTAACCGGACTCAAATTCGCTTTTTGAGTACTGACTTTTAACCTATTGGAGTTACTCGCATGACTGATGGACTAAACCCGCTGATCAATTTAAACGATCTCGATGAGTATGAACAGCACCTGCAATCTTTGCAGCAGGGGTTGCTTGATCCACACCGGTTTGTCGGCATTCGCCTCAATCTCGGCATCTATGCTCAGCGTCAAGACGGAATGTGCATGGTCAGGGCAAAACTGCCTGGCGGCCGTTTGACGCCCCGCCAACTGCTCGGTTTTGCTGAAGGTGCTGAGCATTACTCAGCCACCGACAGTGTGCACCTCACCACGCGTCAAGATATTCAGTTCCATTTTGTCGCCCTGGAGCAGACTCCTAAGCTACAGCATCACCTCGCAGCCTATAACATCGCCACCCGTGAAGCCGGTGGCAACACGGTACGCAACATCACTGGCTGTGCTCTGTCAGGAGCCTGCCCGGGTGAGAACGTTGATATCACCCCCTACGTCGAGAAGACCTCACAGTATTTTGTGCGCCACCCACTGACCCAGGCCCTACCACGCAAATTTAAAATCAGCTTCTCCGGTTGTGCTTCAGACTGCGCCAATGGCTTGGTCCACGATTTGGGTGTCGTCGCCACACAACAAGACGGCGAGCCAGGCTTTCGTCTGCTGGCCGGTGGTGGCTTGGGCAGTAAGCCGATGGAAGCGATCGAGCTGCGTCGCTTTGTACCCGAAGCATTATTGATTCCAGCTGTTGAGGCTGTATTGGCTCTGCATGACAAGTACTCAGACCGAAAGCGTCGGATGCGTTCACGCATCAAGTTTGTGGTTGCCGACAAGGGTGCCGAAGAGTTTGGCAAACTGTTTGATAAAGAATTTGAGCGTACCACCAGTGCCTTCAGCCCTGAGAACGCCCCTTTGGCAGAGTGGCGCCAGCCATCGCCACAGCCTGACAACTATGCTTTGGCCCTGCGGGGTCCGGTGGAGCAGCACCAGGAGGGCCTAGTGGTTTTACCGATCCATGTCCCGTACGGTAAACTCTTGCTGGCACAATTGCGTGATCTGGCAGACCTGATGACCCGTGAGGGCCTGACCGAGCTGCGGGCCACCACTGATCAAAACCTCTGCCTGTTCAATATCCCTGCTGATCGCCTGGCGCACATTACCGCCGCACTTGAGAAGATGGATCTCAAACCACCGAAGTGCGGTGATTGGGTTGTCTCTTGCCCCGGCACTTCTACCTGCCCGATGGGAATCACGGCATCCCGAGAGATTGCATCACGCCTGAGTGGTGGTGTGAGTGACTTGGCGGTACGTATTAATGGCTGTCAGAACGCCTGTGCCAATGCCAACATTTCTGACATAGGCCTTTATGGAAAGGGCCGTCGCCATCACGGCAAACTGGTCCCAAGCTATACCCTGCTCCTGGGTGGAGATGGCAGTAGTGACGGCGGCAGCCTCGGAATCAAAGGTCCGGATATCCCAGCCGTGCGTACTCCTATGGCAGTACAGCTTATCCATGACCGCTATCACGCCGATAGCAAAAAGGATGAGTCATTCCGTCAATGGGCACGGCGTGAAGGTAAAGAGTATTTTGACAACCTGTTGAGCAGCCTGAGTACAGTAGGCCCAATGGAACTCTTCTTCCTGGTGCGTGAACATGGTGACAGCAGAGTATTCAAGGTGGAAGCTCAGGGTATTGGCGAATGCGCCGGCACCCAGGCGGCTCCTGCAGACAAGCTGCTGTTGGACGCCCGTTATGAGTCTGAGCTGAGTACGGCATTTGCTGCCAAGAACAAGTACACAGAAGCGGCAGAGTGTGTGGACGGCCAGATCTTACTAAGTGGACGTTCCCTGCTGGCAGCTATCCAGGATGATCGCCACTTGAGTGAATTTAATGCCCTACAGCTGGCGCTTAAAGAGCACTATGCTGCGGAAACAGCCCTGCTGGATGGGCTTGAACGCCTCTGCAACCAACACCGGTCGTTCACTGATAATCCCGATGAGTTGCAGTACCCTGCTCTCGCCGAAGCGGCCAACGCCTGGACTGCATTAGCCCAGAAATGTTTAGATCACATCCATGCCGCAGCCCATACCGAAGAGCTGAAGCGTTCAGGGACAGACGGGTAAAACGATTCTTTGCCCCTAAGCGTAGGGGCAAAGATTCTGTAACAGAGAGAGGACAGCCGGCACCTTTGAAAACTGGTCAGCTATGCACTTTCATACAGCCTCGTAAAGACAAACTCGTTGTGACCAAGGGCCTCTGCTGCCGTATTGCGGCCATTGGCGGTACGGAGTGTCATCTCCAACAGGGCATCACCCGCTTCATCCGGTGACATCTCCCTGCTCAGCAGGCCGGAGACATCCACATCGACATGCTCGGACATGGTCCGTATGGTTCTTGGGTTTGCGCAGATCTTGATGACAGGAACAATCGGGTTGCCAATGATATTGCCCTGCCCGGTGGGAAACAGGTGTACCGCATACCCGGCTGCCCCGCACAACGTCACCATCTCAGCCGCCGCTGATGAAGAGTCCATAAACCACAGCCCCGGACCGGTTGGTTCTTCGGCCTTATCCAGCACACCATCAACAACGCACTTTTTGCCGATCTTGGTGATGTTGCCGAGGGCCTTCTCCTCAATAGTGGTCAACCCCCCCGCAATATTACCTTTGGTCGGCTGTGAATCAGACAGATCACTGGTCTTGTGTCGCTCGATCATCTCCTGATAACGATTGAACATGAACATGAACTGGTCACGCACCTCATCACTGCGACAGCGTTCGGCAATCAGATGCTCCCCTCCCGTCACTTCAGAGGTTTCACCAAACAGCAGCGTATTGCCTTGCTCATAGAGCTTATCAAAAGCGTTGCCCACGGTTGGATTGGAACCACACCCGGAGGTGGTGTCTGACTCTCCGCATTTGGTCGAAACCCACAGTTCCTTAACCGGCGCCTCTTCCCGCTGCAGCTCAGTGGCCCAGTGGACATACTCTTTTGCCGCCTTGGAAGCGCGCATTATGGTGTCGTGATCACCATGGAGCTCAATCCCGAAACCGATGACAGGCTTACCCGTCCTGGCAATCCCTTCTACCACCTTCTGGGTCCAGCCCTCTTCAATCCCGATAACCACAACAGCCGCCACATTGGGGTTGGCCCCGGTACCAATCAGGGTGCGGAAATGCAGATCAAGATCGGCGCCAAACTGCAGGCGGCCGTAGGGATGCGGCAGGGCCATTGTCCCCTTGATATTATTCCCTACTGCCTCAGCCGCAGCGTTGGAAATATCATCAATCGGCAGAATAATGACGTGGTTACGGACACCCATGCGGCCGTTTTCGCGCCGGTAGCCCCAGAAGGTTGCGTTGTTTAGATCCAGTGACATAACGAATACTCCAAAAAAATAGATTTGATGTGGTTAACCGACTGCTTACCAGCGCTTGGTCTTGATATTGTGGACATGGGCATGCTCTCCCGTTCCGATGTCTGCCACTACACGGCCAATATCCACCCCGTACTTGATAACAGTGTCACCTTCAGCCAATGGACAAATTGCCAGCTTGTGTCCGATCGGAATATCGCTGGCCGCCTTGAAAGCAACCTCTTTATCCTGATCCATAATCCAGCCGGTCATCTCATCACCTGCCTTTACTCCTTCTACTACCACGACCCCTACTGAGTCGTTTTCATCATGCACAACAAAATGAATCATCTGTCTCTCCAAATTCATATGGTGGGTTAATTAATAATAGGGGGTTAGTATAATCTTCGCAGCCGATGTCTGCCCCTTGGACAGGTCGGCAAAAGCGCTAACCCCTTCGCTCGGTGGGCGTTGCCGGTATATACCATTGCTTTCATCTTGCTCTCTACTTTGCAGTAAAACCACCATCGACAGGGATTACCTGTCCGGTGATGTAATTGGAAGCCGCCGAGGCAAGAAATACTGTGACACCATCCAGATCTTCCAACTCACCGTTGCGACCGATTGCGGTCATCTCAGCATTGTGTTTGAGCAGGTCTGGATTGTCATAAACCTTTTTGGTCATTGCAGTTGGGAAGAATCCCGGTGCAATGGCATTGGCCATCACCCCGTCAGCCGACCAGCACTCAGCCATCGCCCGAGTCAGTTGGGCGATGCCGCCCTTGGATACACCATAGGGGAAGCTGTTGGCAAAAGCCCGGAAGGACTGGAGTGAGGCGACATTGATGATATGACCACCACCCTTCTCTTTCATCCCTGGCACGCAGTGCCGGGCAAGAAAGAAGGGGGTCGACAAATTGATGTTGAGGGTGAGATCCCAGGTCTCATCGGTAATCTGATCATAAGGCTGGCGCAGATTGACCCCCGCAGCATTGGTCAGGATATCCGGAGCACCAAAAATGGCAGTGGCCTGATCCACCAGATTGCCCAAATTTGAACGGTCGAGCAGGTCTGCTACAAGGGTGGCCGAGCGACCACCAGCGGAATTGATCTGTGCGGCGGCATCAGCCAATCCCTCTTCATCCCGACCAACCAGGACCACATCTGCACCGCCCTGTGACAGTGCCCAGGCCATACGGCGTCCAATCCCGGATGAACCGCCGGTACACAGCGCAACGCTTCCGGTCAGATCAAACATCTGCCTTGTGGTCTCATGCATCAATACAGCCCCAGAATTCGAAAGCCTAGTGATTAAACATTGAAAGGAGGGTGTTGGATATTAGCATCCATCACCATCCACCGATTAATAGCCCAGATTGAATGTCTCATTTGGGAAATATTTAGCCAAACGGTCATCACCGGTGCGGGCATGGCCCTCCATCCCCTCTTGACGGGAGAGACGTGCCGCCGCCGCCGCTACTTCACGGGTAGCCGCCATGCTCTGGCGCTGATAGGTCACGACCTTGATGAATTTGGAGGCACTCAAACCGCCGGTATAACGACCCGCACCCTTGGTAGGCAATATGTGATTGGTGCCTGAGCACTTGTCACCAAAGGTTACGGTAGCCTCTTCACCCACAAACAAAGAGCCGTAGTTTTTCAGCCGGCCCAGCCACCAATCGAGGTCTTCAGCCTGCACCTCCAGATGCTCTCCGGCGTACTGATCACTGATGGCGGCTATTTCCTCACGGGTATCACACAACACCACTTCACCATAGTCTCTCCAGGATGCCGTTGCGGCCTTGCGCTGAATCTCGGGAAGGGCATCGATGTATCCTGGAACCCTGGCAATCACCGCATCGGCGAGATCACGACTATCGGTGAACAGCCAGACCGGGGAATCGATTCCATGTTCGGCCTGACCGACCAGGTCGCAGGCCACAATTTCAGGATCCGCCGTTTTATCCGCAATGATCGCAATTTCGGTTGGGCCGGCGAACAGGTCGATTCCCACGCGGCCAAACAGTAGGCGTTTGGCCTCAGCTACAAAACGATTGCCCGGGCCAACCAGAATATCAGCAGACTTGCCCGTGAACAGTCCATACGCCATCGCGGCAATACCCTGCACGCCCCCCATTGCAAGAATAGTGTCTGCACCGCACAGGTCCATGGCATAGAGAATGGCCGGGTGAACCCCCTCTTCCCCATGAGGAACTGAACAGGCAATTACGTTTTCGACACCGGCCACTTTGGCTGTGGCCACACTCATAATGGCAGAGGCAATGTGTGCATAACGGCCACCTGGGACATAACAGCCCGCAGTTGTAATCGGTATCAGCTTTTGGCCGGCAAACAGGCCGGGGCTCAGCTCTACCTCGAACTCGCTCATGCTGTCGCGCTGATGTTTGGCAAAGCTACTGACACGATCGTAGGCAAACTGAATGTCGTCTTGTAACTGCTGTGGAATCTTCTCTTTGGCACTATCAATCTCATCGCGGGTCACAACCGGACTTCCCTGAGTCCAGCCATCCAGTTGCTTGGCGTACTCCAGGGCCTTTTCTTCACCACCCGCCTCAATCTCACGCAGCATCTCGGTGACGACATCACGGGTATTATCTTCCTCTGTGGATGAGGTTTTTCCTGCTCTTTTTATATATTCAATGGCCATTTCTCATTATCTCTTCATCAATAATCGTTATCGTTGATCGAGCATCAAACAGTATTGTAAGCGCTTACATAGATACTAGGGGGGCAGGATGTAAATAACCAGAAGAAACCTGAGCCAATAAGCATACTCCTGTATGTGATGAGCGTCTCATATGCCACAAACTGCCGCAGTGAACTGGCAATCAACAACTAATTGAGAGTGTGGAGAGAAGGAGATTTGTTGAACCAACAACTTGACTAAAGTCGTTGATCTGCCGTACCGTCGGCGCGCTATATAGACTTCATGTAGCAGCGCGCCAGAAGGGATTCAAACCCCTGATCCAGGCCTGCGGAAAGCAACTCTCACTGCAAGCAAATTACCACTCACAGGTTTATGGAAAATACAGATGTCCTCATTGTTGGAGCCGGGGTTTCCGGTTTAAGTGCCGCCCATTTTCTCAGGAAAATGGCCCCCGGGCTGAACGTTGTCCTCCTGGAAAAGAGCCAGAGGGTGGGTGGGGCGATACGCTCCCATCGGGAACAGGGCTTTCTGGCGGAATGGGGGCCCCATGGTTTTCTTGATAACGCCCCGGCCAGTCAGGAACTTCTCCAAGACACCGGGCTTGAGGCCGAGGTCCAGAAGGCCCCTCTGGCTGATTTTCATCGTTACCTCTGTCATGGGGGAAAGCTGGTTCAGATTCCGCAAAAGCCCCTGAGGGCGCTTACCACCCCTCTTCTTTCTCCGGCCGCCAAATTTCGTATTCTGGCCGATCTCTGGATCAGGCCCCTGGCCGAGGATCAGACCATTGGCCAATGGGCCGGCCGTCGTTTTGGAAAAAGGGTTCTGCCCCTGGTTGATGCGGCGATTAGCGGCAGTTTTTCCGGCGATTTCAACCGCCTGAGTATTGATGCGGTGATGCCGGGGCTCCGGCAGCTGGAACACCAATATGGCTCAGTCCTTAAAGGGGTGCTGAGCCGGGCCCGGCAGCAGAAGAACGACCCGAAAAAAGGCCTGCCGGCCATGATTAATTTTTCCCAGGGCCTGGAAAGAGTGGTGACGGTCCTGGCCAGAGACCTGGATATTCGACTGCAAACGCCGGTAGAGAAACTGGAGCGAACGGCTGAGTGCTGGCAGCTTGCTACCCGAGAGGACCTTTTCTCGGCCCGGGAACTGGTCATGGCCCTGCCGGTCAACGGGAGCCTGGGGCTTCTGGCCGCCCTGGCTCCGCCGCCGGTGGAGCGGGTTCCGGTCTCCCGGATCTATAATGTGGTCCTGGGATTCTCCGATGAGGGGGTGATTCCCCCTGGCTTTGGTTATCTGGCGCCGGAATGTGAACAGCGCTTCACCCTTGGCGCCATGTTCTCTTCCCGGATGTTCCCGGCCCGGGCCCCGGCAGGCGGTGTCCTGATCGAGGCCTTGGTGGGGGGGCGGCGCCATCCGGAAAGGCTGGAGCTGGATGATGCCGAAATCATTACAAGGGTCCGCCAGGACCTGGCCGAACTCCTTGACCTTCCACAGGAACCCTTATTGGCCCGGGTTCTGCGACCGGAGGGTGGCATCCCCCAGTTGGAAATGGATCACCCGGCGGTTCTGGCCTATCGCCGAAAACTTGAAGAGCAGGCGGGGCTGCACATCTGTGGTTTTGGCTGGGACGGGATCGGGATCAATGACATGACCCGGGCCGCGCGAAAGGCTGCGGTTGATATTGCCCAGGGATCCCGGGGGGAAGAGAAGGCCGAGGTTAAACCGGTTTATTTTTAGCTGTACTGTTTCGCCGGCTTATCGGCCAGAGATCCACCCGACCCCGAACACGGGTGCTGCGAACAGGTCAATTGGACGGGCTGTATCTCAGCAATCTGTTTGAAAATTTAAATTCACCGACCCATAAAATATTGCTGACGACACCGTCAATTCCGGGGCGCTCAGTACTCGGGAATTAAGTCCGGCAGCCACGTCGTGATCACTGGGAAATACCAGAGAATAACCAGGCCGACCACCTGAATGACGACAAAAGGTGCGACCCCACGGTAAAGGTCGCCGGTCGTTACTGACGGAGGGGCAACTCCACGCAAATAAAAGAGGGCAAAACCGAACGGCGGGGTAATAAACGAGGTCTGCAGATTGACGGCAATCAGAATGGTGATCCATTCAGGCGGCATCAGCGTGGGATCCGCAGCATAGATGACCGGACCGACAATAGGGATGACGATGAAAATAATTTCGATGAAGTCCAGCACGAAACCAAGCAGGAACAACACCGCCATTACTGCGATGAGAAGCATCCTGGGATCTTCAAAAGACCGCAGAAATTCCTGGATGTAATGCTCTCCACCGAAACTGCGCACTACCAGACTCAGGAAGAGACTGCCGATCAGGATAACAAAGACCATTGATGTCACTTTGGTGGTCTCCTGCACCACCTGTCGCATAACACCATCGCGCATGAGCACCCAGCAGGCATAGAGCAACCCAAAAAATGCGATGTGGAAGGCAACAAGGCCAAGAAAGATGGCCAACCCATTCTCAAAGGAGATGTCCTGCATGGTCATTCGCAGGTCAAAGTTACCCCTCAACAGGAGCATGATAACGATGCCCAGAGAGGCCCAAAGCAGGATGCGGCTGCCGCCTTGCTCTTCTTTCAGTTTGCGGGTGGCTGCGAGCATGATCGCACCGGTAGCACCGAGTCCTGCGGCCGCTGTCGGGTTTGTGACCCCGCCGAGAATTGATCCCAGGACGGCAACAATCAGTATGACCGGGGGAGAGATTACCCGTAGCGAATCGATCTCCATCAACCGCCTGAACACATGGCCCAGGGCATAAATGACAACCCCGGCGGGCAACGCAAAATAGAGGAAACGCATTCCGGGAGAATGCTCTGGACTAACAACGAGCCAATCAACCGCGACCATCAGCAACAAGCCGCCCAGGCCGATCAGCACCGGCCGAGGTGGAAAGTGTGGGCGCACAGTCAACACCAGAAAGTGGAGCAGGCCAATGAGTACGCACAGCACCATTGTGCCATGCGCTATGGGTGGGGCTGACCCACCCTCGGTGACGAGCTGCGAGCCGACAATCCCCGCTTGTACAAGCAATACCCACGACAAGACCAGCAGAATCGGCGGGCCCATGATGGCCCCGAAAACCAGATACAGATTCCCCTTGTAGTGATCACGCAGCTTGTAATCCTTTTTATTCAGGCTGGAAACCGGTGGTGCACTGGAAGGCCTCAGCAGAGCATAACCAAACGCATAGACGGCATAAAGCAACGCCAGGACCAAGCCCGGCACAAATGCTGCCTTGAACAGGGTTCCGGTGGATACCACCGCCGCCTCACCAAGCATCTCCATAACCGTGATGCCCAGTTCTTTTGCTCTTGATTCCTGGCCGATCGCGTACATATCACCTACGATCGACCCCAGCAGTACCAGCACGATGGAGGGCGGAATGATCTGGCCTAATGTCCCGGAGGTGGCTATCACCCCGGTCGAGAGTTCTTTGGAATAACCATGACGCAACATGGTCGGCAATGCAATTAAGCCCATGGTGACAACGGTTGCACCGACGATCCCGGTCGATGCGGCCAGCAAGGTACCGACAAGCACCACCGAAATAGCAAGTCCCCCGGGCAATGCCCCGAAAACCGATGCCATCGTCAGTAGCAGGTCTTCGGCGATGCGGGAGCGCTCCAGTGTGATCCCCATCAACACAAAAAGCGGAACTGCCAGCAGGGTGTCGATATTGCCGCCGAACGCGCGCGCAAAAACACCCTGTGACCAGGCGGACAAGGTCCCCAGCAGCGCCTTGCGCCAACCTTGCGCCAGGACAGGTACCTGCTCGTTTACTCCGTTGTACTCCTCGATAACGTAGAGCAGGCCATTTTCGCTGAGGATAGCGACAATGCTAAAACCCACTATTGCCGCACCGGAAATAGCGAATGCGACCGGGAAGCCGGAGAGAATACCGGCAAACAGACAGCCGAAAACGATAATCAGCGAAAGTTCAACCCCGTCAAGACCCAGAAACATAGACCAAGCCGCCCTCAGGCGCCCCCGTGGGTGGTCGGCTGGCGACCGGGGAGGTCCGCCTCTCCCGGTTCAGGGTGGGTGGAACTGTCCGGGGGTGGATCAAACCGCGGGTGGCTTTCGATCGAAGGATCAAGCCGCAGAGCCATCAAATTACGCAACAGGAATGTGCAGGCCTGGATAAACATGAGACCGGCAAAAACCAGGATAAGAAACTTAAAGGTCCAGACCCAACTGAACTCAGCAGTTCCGGATGACTCCCACTTAAAAGCTCGCCAACTCGCCTTGGTCGACCAGATGTTTAACGGCCGCTGGGAAAACATCGAGTTGGTTGCCAATGGCCAGGCAAACCACCAGAGCAGGATCGACGAAGGGAGGAAAAAAATGAGGGTGCACACCAGGTCGGAGATCTTTTTCGCCCGATCAGAAAGACGCGTGTATATGAGGTCAACCCGGACATGCCCGCCTTCAATAAAGGTATAGGCCGAGGCCACAGCAATGAGGATCGCGTTATAAAGTTTCAATTGGCCCGACAGCCACTGCAGCTGTGGGCTTGCAAATTTGATCCCAAACGGCGCCAAAACGATCTCGTTACCTCGGAAAATCTGGCCCACGACGATGATCATTACCTGCTGTAACGCCATGATCAGCGCAAACCAGCACGCCACCTGGCCGATCCGTCCGTTGAAGCCCTCCAACCTGCGCACGGTCTTTTCAAGGATGGCCGGCCAGATCAAGCCAGCGATCACAACGAGGCTGAGCAGCGCGAACAGCATGCACAGAAATTCAGCGGAATTACCGGCGAGAAGCAGGACATTCATCTTCTCTTTTAGGGTCGGTAACAGCAGCCACTGGTAAATACGCACTGGCAGCCATAACAGGTCAAGATAGCCCGTCAACACGGCATTGAAGATGTTACCAATCGAGAGCAAAGGGTACTCTCCTCCCTGGACTTACCGGAAAAGGCTATTCCGGAAGCAGAAAAGGCCGAACCCGAAGGCCCGGCCCTCCTGCCGTTGGGAACAGTTGATGAGTTATCCCAGAATGCGATTCCGCTGTGAAGTGTATGCCCCTTCGGCCACGCTCCACCACGCGGACGTACTCTTGATGCCAGCACGAACTGATTCGAAGGTTTTCTTAAACATCGGATCGTCCATATGCTCTTCCATTATGGCATTACTGGCTTCCCCAAAGGCGTTCCAGACCGCATCATTGAATTCCAGAATCTCAACACCTTTATCGACAAGCCGTTTCAGCGCCTCGCCGTTATTGGCAAGGTACTGGCCGTGGTTCCAAAGGTTTGCCTCGCCAGCCGCGACCTCGATGATTTTCTGATGCTCGGGCTTGAGGCTGTTCCACCGATCGGCATTGATTCCCAGTGCAAGACCTGAGCCGGGCTCGTGGAATCCACTGGAATAGTACAACTTGGTGATCTCGTAGAAGCCGGCCTTCTCGTCAGCCCATGGGCCGATCCATTCGGTGCCATCAATGGTGCCCGATGCCAGCGCCTGGTAGACCTCAGACCCGGGGATCGCCTGCACCGAAGCGCCCAGCTTGCCCAGCGCCGCACCGCCAAGGCCTGGCATACGGAATTTGAGGCCCTGGAAATCTTCTGGGCTGTTGATCTTCTTATTGAACCAACCCCCTCCCTGAGCGCCGGTGTTGCCTGCAAGAAAAGAGACCAGACCGAACTCTTCACCCAACTCGAGGTGCAGTTCATGTCCACCCTGATGGTAATACCAGGTATTCAGTTCAACAACGTTCATGCCGAAAGGCACTGCGGTGAAAAAGCCAAAGGCCGGGTGCTGGCCAACGTAGTAGTAGTCAGCAGCATGATACATATCGGCCTGGCCGGATACCACGGCGTCAAACACTGCGGGCAACCCGGATACGAGTTCTCCCTGGGCTTTGATATCTATTTCCAGCGTGCCCTGAGACATCTCATTTACCGATTTGGCAACCCGTTCTGCCGCATCCCAAACCCCGGCGAGCCCACGACCCCACGCCGTCACCATGGTCATTTTTTCGCGTCCTTGGGAGATGGCCGGCGCTGCCAGGGTACCGGCAACAACCGCACTGCCAGCACCCGCTGTTTTTAGAAAATCACGACGTTTCATACTCTATTCTCCTTCATCGGTTATAGTTGATTTTTTATTTTGTAGAGGGCGTAGTTACCCAGTACGCTGTCCCTCTGGCAGTAGTTTCCATATATTCCGGGGCCGTGTCCATTCTATATGGCTTCACTGGCACCAAACCACTCAGGAGAATTCTCTCTAAGACCTAGTAGCTGTGATGTGAAAATTGGTCAAACCGCAGAGACCTCGCTGAAAGCAAATCCCCACTTTTAATCTGGGTATCCGCCCGAAACCGGGCTCCAACCCAAGACCCATTCACCCATTACCTGGTGATGGCAAGAATATACCCGCCTTCCTTTGGATCATAATCTCCGTAATACATCACAAAAGTTCCATTCCTGAGTCGGATTACATTGGGATCGCAACCACTGACTATTAATTCAGGTTTGGAATAACGCTCGCCATCAACAGTCGTCTTGAATACTCCTGTTGGCCCTCCCAGATGAGGGGAAAGCATATTGAAGCAGAAATAGATGTCAGCGGTACCATCGCCGTGGTCATATACACTTGGAGCCTCTGCCGACATCGACAGGGAGGCCTCGGACTCCCGATTGATTGGCTCCGGATTTGCCCCTTCTTCTCCTCTGCCGCCAATGACAAGCCCCTCCAACTGCCAGTGGACCAGATCTTCGGACCGGAGACTATATACCCCGTGCACCCCCGGGCCAGAACCGGTTCCCGGTGGACCCGGTAAATCAGATACATATCCTCGAAAATACCCCTGCTTCGTGTCGTAGTATGAGATCGGCGAGATGGTCGAAGTGCCAATCACACTTGCTGAAAAACGACTGCCTGGTTCAACTGTGAAGTTAAGCCCATCGTGGCTGATTGCGCTCTTCGATTGGTCATCGCTGCCGTAGAAAAGGCGGTAGCCACCCGCCGGATTTCTGGCGATCTCTGGATGGCTGACAGGCTGGGGTATTCTGATTCCTTTTTCCAGCTCAAATTGCAGTCCATCGCCAGAGATCAGACTGCGAATACCGTATTGCTGTCCCGCCAGCACATACAGTCGAATCCTGCCATCGGGCAAAATGATCGCGGATGCATCTCCCCAACCCGCACCTTGCGAGTTCAGGCCAACGTCTTTGGCTTTCAATATAATGCCGTGGTCTTCCCATCCGTCCGCTAGATATTTCTTGCCTTCAACAGGTGGGCCTTGTGGTGAGAGGCCTGGTGCGTGACCTCCTAATGGAGCCGAACCATCGATCGGTGGCATCATTTGGCCGCTTGGTTGTATCGGTAGTTGCTCGCCGTTTACAGGCTCCTGAACCGGCACGCACTCGCCTTTGTTATTGTCCTTGGTTCCTTCAGGACATCCCGCCCAGCTGGCAGAAACGGCTATCAGCAGTAAAACAGCTAGAAAATAACTCAAGAGATATTTCATCCCACGATATTATTCCTCATTCATCCCCAGGTCTAGCGCCCGGTTCTAGACCAATTTATCGACTGCGCACATCTACTGCAACGACCGCGGGTACGATGGCCTGCCTGTCTTCAGCTCCAAGACTCACTTATTCAGGGTGTTTTAAGTGACCCTCATCACACGTTCTCCTCTCTTAAGCCTATCAAGGTGATAGCGCGCACATCTTTCACCCCGGGCATTGGCTAAAGTAGCTGCAACTGGACAAGCCAGTATAAATTTTTCACACCGATACTTAACACATTGATAAGGAGTTAAACATTATGAACACTAAAGCAATTATGAACGCTAAAGCAGCTGTAGTCTTATTTTCACTTATTCTCGCCGCCTGTGGTGGTGGTAGTTCCGACGGCAGCAGTGAGAATGCACCGGCCGAAGTTGCTCCGCATGTAACACACTCAACCAATATTAGTGGTGTATGGAGCGGGACATTTATCGCCCCTGTGGGAGCAGTGACTGCTACGGTTAATCAACCCGAATCTGATTCGGCTGAGAACCCCGTACAAACTCTGACTGCAGTACTCACCATTGATTTGGGAGGGCCAGTCACAATGAACTTAACAGGCACCAAAAGTGGTGACACCTGGAGTGCCAGCGGTACAGATGGTACTAGTATTGTGTCTATTGAACAGACTCTTTCATCTGATGATAATAGTTCAGGAACTATTTCGATTCAGAGTCCAGCTATTGCTGGTGCAGTATTGGTACTTGATTACGATTTAACAAAATCATAATTTTGTAACAATTAATAAAGGGCGGCCTTGGCCGCCCTTTTTTTTGTCCATGACGCTTTTTAAATGCCGGACAGTTCGATCTTTCTGCTTCTATTCAGGCTATTTAAGTGACCCCCATCACACGATCTCCTCTCTTAAGCCTGTCAAGGTGATCGCGCGCACATCTTTCTCCCCGGGCATTGGCTAAAGTAGCTGCAACTGGACAAGCCAGTATAAATTTTTCACACCGATACTTAACACATTGATAAGGAGTTAAACATTATGAACACTAAAGCAATTATGAACGCTAAAGCAGCT
>Ga0208641_1000193_pt1 | contig 43470 bp, 47 predicted proteins | sample ETN02SmetaG_2_FD_185789 | JGI IMG/M metagenome (GOLD analysis project Ga0208641, IMG submission 185789) | Marine microbial and viral communities from oxygen minimum zone, Eastern Pacific Ocean - ETNP2014F10-02SV253 (SPAdes) (version 2) | ecosystem: Environmental > Aquatic > Marine > Oceanic ... | reverse complement strand
TTGAATTCAGATCAATAATATACAAGAATATAAACAACGACTTTTTCAATTTTTATCTCTTATTTTTGCCGTAGTCTATTTTTTTATAGTTGATTTTTATTTCTTTGAATCCTTCTGAAAAAGCATCAACTATTTCAGCCTTAATTCCATTTCGTTTACAATTCAAATCCCTAACCTTTAGAGCCAATTTACCTATTTTCTCCAAAGGCATATCAATACCATTACGAATATCTTTCTCGGTATCCCATAACTGACCATTGATTCCATATAATCGATCTATAAAGGATGCTATTTGATCAGATTTTTCAACATAATCTGGATTATCTATCTCTGCTTTATACGTTCTTAATTCATCAGAAACATCTTCATTTGTACGTTCTAATTTTAACTTTGTTATAGTGTATCTATCTAGGATTTCTGATAGCGGCATCTTCATATTATCTTCTTCCAAGCATTTATTTTACTGCCTTAATTAAAGACAAAATTCTTTCTGAAATAATTTTACCATTAGAAACGATAAAGTTTGGGTTTAGATAATCTTTCTTGGTATTGTAATTCATTGAATTTCCTTTGGCAGTCACTACACGGCCACCAGCATAGCAAACAATGGCTTCTCCAGCTGCAGTATCCCATTCTGAAGTCGGACCAAATCTTGGGTAACAATCAGCTTGACCTGAAGCAATGAGGCAAAACTTGATTGAACTTCCTACCTCTATAATTTCATAATCAACTATTATTTCTAAGAGAGAGGCAAGCATGTTGCTGGGATGTGATCTGCTAGCTACTATACGTATTGGGTTTTGATTGTCTTTTGGAACATTTATTTGTTTAACATCATTGTTTGCATCTGAACAAAAGGAGCCGTTTGCTTTAGATCCCCAGTAAGTCTCATTGGTAACCGGTATATCAATGACTCCGAATATAGGGATATTGTTTTCTATCAGGGCAATATTAACTGTAAATTCACCATTTTGACTGATGAATTCTTTGGTGCCATCCAGTGGATCTACCAGCCAATATTGTGTCCACTGTGATCTGATTTTATAAGGTATGTTACAGTTCTCTTCTGAGAGTATGGGGATCTTTGGGGTTAATATTTTCAATCTTTCTGTAATGATGTTGTGTGAAAGATTGTCCGCTGCCGTGATGGGTGATAAATCTTTCTTGAGTTGGTAATCAAAATCGGAGTTATAAATCTCAGTAATGGCTATTCCGGCTTCTTTGGCGATTTCAACAGTTGCACTAATTAACTGCTCACTTAAAATATTTTTTTCCTGCATTATCTTTGTAATAAACTAGTAACTTAATTAAAAAAACATGGTTTATATAATTAATTGCATTAATTTATCTAGTTAAGACTTAATCGCTGTTACTCGTATTACCACTGGATCCTCTTCCTCTAAATTTGCAAGACCACTACTCTCAATAGCTTCAATGATTTCAAACCCTACTTGGATCAACCTTTGTTTCAATTCGTCTAGGATGATAAATCTCCTGTAATGACCCTCAATTCTCTCAGTATGACTCAATATTTCTCCTGTGTTTGACAAAGGGTCGTTTATGGAACGGCATTCTATGAAAAATTGCCCATTTTTTTTCAATAACTGATAACTTGTTTTAAGCATTTCAAGTTCTTCATTCATGGACATTGCATGAATGACAAACCGAGAATAAATAAGATCAAATTTTTGTTTTTCTGTTTTTTTTATGTCAGTAACTGCACCAAAAAAAAATTCTATAGGTTCATTGGAATAGAGACTCTTACATAATTCTATTGCTTCCCCTGATGTGTCCAAACTAGTAACATGATGGCCTTTAGATGAAAAAAATTTGGAATCTCTGCCATTACCACAACCTATTTCTAAAATATTCTGTTTCGTGCTTAACTTATTGGCAACATACTCGGCAAATGGTGATGGGAATGATGGTGCGGCATCTTTTTTGTAATACTCATCCCAGTAATGTACAAGTCCTTTATTAAAAGACATATTGTATTCCTCCTTGAAGTCTCTATGAATAAACGACTAAACGTGCCATTATAATTTTACCCATGTATCTTAACAGTATTGAGTGGCTTCAATAATAGTTTCTCGGTCAATTACCTTATAAATAAAAGGTAATTAAATCACAAAAAATACACAAAAAGACTTGAATCACCTCTATTATAAAGAGAGAATGAAACATCTAATGGCATGACCGAGCCAGCCACACATCGATATTAAATAACAGAATCCTAATAATTCAACAGCCAACTTTATATAGAGAAAATGAGTTTAACTAACACAACTGATGAAACCTTTGATCAGGATGTTCTCCAATCAGATGTGCCGGTATTGCTTGATTTCTGGGCTGAGTGGTGTGGCCCGTGTAAAATGATTGGACCAATTTTAGAAGAATTGACAGAGGAGTATGCTAAAACAGTAAAAATTATAAAGCTCAATGTTGATGAAAATAACAATACGGCAATTAAATATGCAGTCAGAAGTATACCCACATTAATCTTATTTAAGAATTCTACAGTGCAAGCTCAACATATAGGGTCTGCATCAAAAGCTCAATTGAAGCAATTTATCGATTCCAATTTATAATTATGAAAAACGGAAGAAGTAATAAAGGTAAACGAAGAAACCCTAGACACCAAAGGGACAATCGAGACCGCAAACCTACTTTTACCGATGAGGACATAGTTTCTAAGGAAGAATTGGAGAGTGGCAATAACTTGATTAGTTTGCCAGAGCTCAGAACGAAGTCGATCTCTGAATTGCAAGACACGGCAGAATCAATGAAAATCGTAAATCTTGCAAGAGCCAGAAGACAAGACATTACCTTTTCTATTCTAAAAGCCCACGCAGCAGAAGATCACCCTATATTTGGCGAAGGGGTCCTGGAGATACTCCAAGATGGTTTTGGTTTTCTAAGGTCCTCTGACAGTTCGTACCTAGCAGGACCCGATGATGTGTATGTTTCTCCTAATCAAATAAGAAGATTTAATCTACATACTGGGGATACCGTATCCGGATCAGTGAGACCGCCTAAAGACAGCGAACGCTATTTTGCGTTATTAAAAGTCGCAGAGATCAATTTCGAAGAGCCAGAGAATGTTCGTACCAAAATTTTATTTTCTAATTTAACCCCTTACTTTCCTGAAGAAAGATTAAAACTAGAACAAGGAACGGGAAGTGTAGAAGACCTAACAGCTAGAATCATTGATCTATCTGCGCCAATTGGAAAAGGGCAGAGAGGGCTAATTGTATCCCCACCAAAGGCTGGTAAGACAATCTTGCTTCAAAATATTGCATCCTCCATTACAGCTAACTACCCAGATGTGCATCTGATTGTTTTATTGATTGATGAAAGACCAGAAGAAGTGACCGACATGCAAAGAACGGTTAGAGGAGAGGTGGTTTCCAGTACCTTTGATGAACCAGCATCGCGTCACGTTCAAGTAGCTGATATGGTGATTGAGAAGGCAAAGCGTATTGCTGAACACAAACAAGATGTGGTTATTTTACTAGACTCCATAACAAGGCTAGCAAGAGCCTATAATACGGTTGCACCCTCGTCAGGTAAAGTCTTGACAGGAGGGGTAGATGCTAATGCTCTGCAAAAGCCAAAAAGGTTTTTTGGAGCAGCGAGAAATATTGAAGAAGGTGGTAGTTTGACAATTATTGCCACAGCATTGGTTGATACGGGATCAAGAATGGACGAAGTCATTTTTGAGGAATTTAAAGGCACAGGTAATATGGAAATTCATTTGGATAGAAGAATTTCAGAGAAAAGGGTTTACCCTGCGATTCACATCAATCGTTCAGGAACGCGTAGGGAGGATTTATTGATGGATCCTGATGAACTGCAGAAAATGTGGGTGTTAAGAAAAGTAGTACACGATATGGATGAGATAGCAGCCATTGAATTCTTGATCAATAAGATGAAGGATACCAAGACCAATGCTGAATTTTTTGAATCGATGAAACGCTAATTCATTATCTTGATTGCCTTATCTCCTATATCTCTTCGATAATATACACCATTCCAAGTAATCTTATTAACTGCATCGTAAGCAACCTTTTGTGCTTGTTTAGCATCTCTACCTAGAGCAGTAACACACAGTACCCTGCCGCCATTAGTAACAATTTGATCATTAATGATTGTTGTTCCTGAGTGGAAGATTTTTAAATCAGGATCTGCTAGATCCGTTCCATCTAAGCCATTAATTTCCATGTTAGTTTCATATTTCTCAGGATAGCCTAGACTGGCCATGATAACACCCAGAGCAGTTCGCTTATCCCATTTAATAGGAAACGATTCAATGGTCTCATCAAAACAAGCTTGAATGAGTTCAACCAAATCCGATGAGAGTCGCATCATAATTGGTTGTGTTTCAGGATCGCCAAAGCGACAATTAAACTCCAGTACTTTAGGCTCATTTTGATCTGAAATCATTAGACCAGCATAGAGAAACCCTCTGTATGGAATGCCTTCATTGATCATACCATGAACAGTTGGCAGCATGATCTGATCCATAATTTTTCTCTGAAGATCAGCATCAACAAAAGGGACTGGGGAATAAGCTCCCATTCCACCGGTATATGGACCAGTGTCTCCATCCTTGATTGCCTTATGATCCTGTGAGGTAGCTAGAGGTAGGATATTTACCCCATCTACCATGGCAATGAAGCTTACTTCCTCACCTTCCAAGAATTCTTCAACAACAATCGTTGCTCCTGCGTTTCCAAATTTATGATCTGTCATGATCTCATCAACACTTTTTTCTGCCATTGTAAAATTGTTTACAATACATACCCCTTTGCCTGCAGCTAAGCCATTTGCTTTGATTACCATTGGATAGGTGGAGTTTTTTAAGAATTCTTTTGCCAAATGGGGGTCTGTAAAGGATTGATAAGTTGCTGTCGGGATCCTGTATTTTTGCATAAAACTTTTTGCAAAAGTTTTGGATCCTTCCAATTGTGCCGCTTTGGCTGTGGGCCCAAAACATTTAATGCCAATCTTTTCAAACTCATCAACGACTCCTGCAACCAGAGGATCCTCTGGCCCCACGACAACAAGGTCTATCGACTCAGTTACTGCAAAATGAATTAATTGTTCAATTTCAATTGCTGCGATCTCAATGTTGATTATTTTGGCTTCATTGGAAGATCCTGGGTTGCCAGGTGCAACAAAAACAGTATCAACATGATTTGATTGAGCAAGCTTCCAGGACAATGCATGTTCTCGTCCACCACCACCAATGACTAAAACCTTGGATGATTGACTCATAGTTAATGCCTGAAATGCCTGATCCCGGTAAAGCCCATCACTAGGTTATGTTCATCAGCAGCTGCTATGACTTCGTCATCTCTAATGGATCCTCCTGGTTGAATGATACAGTTGATTCCGTAATCTGCTGCTATTTCGATGCTGTCTTTGAAGGGAAAGAACCCATCGGAGGCCATCACACAGTTTTGTGTCTTAAGATCAGCTGATGAAGCTTTCAAGCTGGCTATTTTAGCGCTCATCACACGACTCATTTGTCCTGCTCCTATGCCTATAGTTTGTTGATGCCTGGCAAAAACAATGGCATTGGATTTGACATATTTGACAACTTTCCAGGCAAAGAGCATGTCTTTGATTTCTTCATCTATGGGTTGACAGAGTGTCACAATATCGATGTCTTGTTTGCCTATAGTTTTTTCATCATCTTCTTGAATAAGAAATCCACCATCAATACTCTGGATAGAATAATCAATGGTATTTTTCTCACAATTATCCATCTCAATCACCCTAATATTTTGTTTTCGTTCCAAAGCTTTGAGAGCATCAGAGTCAAATGAAGGCGCAATTAAGACCTCCAAGAATTGATTGTTGATTATGTTTTTTATCAATTCACTATCAACATTTCGATTCACTGCGATGACACCTCCAAAAGCTGATTCGGGATCTGCAAGAAATGATTTGTTGTAAGCCTCATGAAGATCATTGCCCATTGCAACTCCACAAGGATTGACATGTTTGACAATCACACAGGCTGGCTCATCGAAACTCTGTACACAGCCCATTGCAGCATCAGCATCCAATAAGTTATTGTACGACAGTTCTTTGCCTTGATACAGTTTGGATCCAACCAATGTGTTGAGTCCGGCTTCTCTTGGTTGATATATTGCAGCACGTTGATGTGGATTCTCCCCGTATCTCAGGTTTGTTTTTTTCGTTAATCCAATAGGTAATGTTTGAGGTAGAGTGTCGTTTTTTTTCTCAGAAAAATAATTCCAAATGGCAGCATCGTAAGATGCTGTGTATCCAAATGCTTTTAAGGCCAATTGTTTTCTCAGAGTGAATGAAACACAACCCTGGTTGTTGGTAAGTTCGGTCTTTAGTGTTTCATAGTCATCTGGATCAGTAAGGATGGTTTTGGTGTGATAATTTTTAGCAGTAGCTCTGATCATACTGGGGCCACCAATATCAATGTTCTCAATAGCCATTGCTTCGTTACAACTATCCGTTGAAACAATTCTTTCAAATGGGTAAAGATTGACAATGACTAAATCTATGTTTGTGATTGAGTATTCCTCCAGAATATCTTCATCAACGTTAGGTCTATTGAGGAGACCAGCATAGATGAGAGGATGTAGTGTTTTGACCCTGCCATCCATCATTTCTGGGAAGCCTGTTATAGTGCTAACATCGGTTACTTCACATTGATGTTCTCTTAGGTAAGTAGCTGTCCCGCCTGTAGAGATCAAATTTATTTGATAAGCAATCAATTGTTTGGCAAGTTCATCCAAGCCTGTTTTATCCGAGACACTGATCAGTGCATTCTGTATTTTTATCGGTTGATTAGCCGTCATATGGAGAAGAAAATGCTCACTGAATGAGATCAAATGCTTTTAATTTTTTTCTTAATGTTGATCGATTAATACCCAGTATTGCTGCTGCTTGTGTTTGATTTTGTTTAGTATAGTCCATCACTGCTTTCATCAAAGGCAGTTCAACTTCTTCAATAACTAATTTGTATAAATTACAAGGAGTGTGGCCATTGAGCATTTTAAAGTATTGTTCTAATGCTATTGTTGTTGAGTTTTTAAGCGAGCCATTAATCTGTGTTGTTTGTAAAGATTGACTAGATTGAGAATTATTTTTTGATATTGGTGATGTTGGTTTTTTTTGAGCTCGTTTTGTCACAAAGACAACTCCCCTGTTGCATATTCTTGCCAGATTCAGATTCTGGGTAACTTAAAAATTTAAGTGAAAGAAACTATAACATGGAGTGACCAGAAGATCGCAATTGTTTGTGAAGAATTTTACAATCCTAGTCGTTTTTCCAAATAATGAATATCTGTACTACCTTTTTTAAAGGCATTATGTTGCATGATTTCAAAATGTAGATTTTGGTTTGTTTTAATACCCTCTATCACCATTTCAGATAAGGCTATTCTCATGCGGTCAATTGCCGATTTTCTGGTATTTGCATGGGCAATTATTTTTGCAATCATGGAATCATAAAAAGGAGGTACTTCGTATCCCGTATAAATATGGCTATCCACTCTAATACCAGGGCCGCCTGGTGGGTGCCACAATGAAATTTTTCCAGGGGATGGTATAAAAGTTCTGGCATCTTCTGCATTGATTCTGCATTCAATGGCGTGACCTCTCTCAGTTATATTTTCTTGTTTAAATGGCAATGGAAAACCCATCGCGATCCGTATCTGTTCTTTAACCACGTCAATACCTGTGATCATTTCTGTCACCGGATGTTCTACTTGCAATCTTGTATTCATCTCAATAAAGTAGAATTCATCATTCTCATATAAAAATTCCAGTGTCCCAGCACTTCTGTATCCAATTTGCTTACAAAGTTTTATACACTTTTGAATCATTTTCGTACGTTGTCTCAGGGGGATGCCAGGTGCGGGAGCCTCTTCTATTATTTTTTGATGGTTTCGTTGCATAGAACAATCCCTGTCTCCTAAACAAACGACATTTCCATAGTTATCTGCAAGCATCTGAAATTCAATGTGCCTTGGCTCTTCAAGTAACCTTTCCAGATAGAGCGTGTCATCACCAAAAACTGCACGGGCTTCTGATCTTGTGAGATCAATTGTATGTTGCAGATTGGCTTTAGTATGAGCTACTCGCATTCCTTTACCCCCTCCACCAGCGGCTGCTTTAACTAGAATCGGATAGCCTATTTTGTCTGCCATTTTTAGCACTGCTGCCGAATCATCTCCCAACGCTTCATGAGAACCAAGTATGGTATTTATGCCTGATTTCTTAGCAACTTTTATGGCATTTAGTTTATTCCCCATCAATTTTATGGTTTCAGGTTTAGGACCAATAAAAACATAACCACTTTTTTCAACCTGCTCAGCAAAATCACTATTTTCAGATAAAAAACCGTAGCCTGGATGAATAGCCATGGCATCGGTCACTTCTGCTGCACTAATGATAGACGGTATATTCAAGTAACTATTGACTGATTCTGGAGGTCCAATACAGACGGATTCATCTGCGAGCAGGACATGCTTTTGATTACTATCTGAAGTGGAATGAATAGCAACGGTTTTAATATTGAGCTCAGAACACGCTCTTTGTATCCTCAGTGCAACTTCACCACGGTTTGCTATGACAAGCTTATCTAGCATTTAGCTTGGGCTGATTAGAAATAAGACTTGATCGTACTCAACGGGATCACCGTTTTGAACTAAAATCCTTTCAATAATCCCATGTACATCTGATTCAATCTGATTCATCATTTTCATCGCCTCGATGATGCACAGTGTGTCACCCTCATTCACTTCATCACCCACTTTAACGAATGTTTCGGCATTGGGTTCTGAAGAGTGATAAAAGGTTCCAATCATTGGAGCTATAATTTTATGGAGATCATTGTTATTGTGCTGGTCTACATTTCTAACCTGATTATTATCAGGAGTTTCCTGTTGTGGGTGTGATGTTACCACTTCAGTTTGAATGGAATCTTTAGATACTTCACGGGTAATTCTAACGGTGTCTTCACCTTCTGTAATTTCAATTTCAGATAACCCAGATTCTTCAAGTAACTGAATTAATTTTTTTACTTTTCTAATATCCATGAATTTAGGAATTGGATAATTGATCCAATGCAGATAATAGAGCCAGTTCGTAACCTTTAAATCCCAAACCACAGATGGTTCCTTGTGCAATATCGGAGAAGTATGAGTTCTTTCTAAATTCTTCCCTGGAAAAAATATTGCTTATATGGACCTCAATAAAAGGAACCTCAACTGCCAAAAGTACATCCCTTAGAGCAATGCTTGTGTGGGTAAAGGCCCCTGGGTTGATAATCATATAATCTATAGATTGTGATCTTTCTTGAATTTTGTCGACCAAATCTGATTCCGAGTTGCTTTGAAAAGACTCTAAGTTACAATCATGTTCATCTGCAATCCTTGAGAGTTCCTTCTCTATTTGGTGAAGGTTTTTATCACCATAAATTTCAGGCTCCCTGGTTCCTAGGAGGTTAAGATTGGGACCATGAAGGACTAAAATAGTAACCATGATATTTGCACGTTTAAAGAAGATAGCACCATTTTTATAGAAAATAGCTATAAAATCAACGAAAAAATATGATTATTATTATGAATAATTTTTATTTCAAATTCAGTCACCCAAAATCATAGGAAGATCTTGGGAGGTTACTTCTCCATTTTTATACCAAGTTATTAAACCACTTGGTTCAACAAGTAAGGTATATGGCAGGGTTAGCGATGTGTTTCCAAGTCCTTTCATAATCTCGTATGCATTACTTTGCCCAATGAGTATGGGAAAGCTTATGCCATATTCATTTATAAAATCTCTTGCAAGCTCATTTTGATCGACGGCTATGCCTATGATTTGGATACCATGCTCTTGTTGATTGAGATGAAGCGTTTGCAACATTGGCATTTCCCTTCTGCAAGGTGCGCACCATGTTGCCCAAAAATTAATCAGAATTCTCTGCTCCGACCATTCACTGATATCTCTAATATTGCCATCCAAATCTTCTAATGCAAAAGGAACAATGTATTGAGGTTGATGGCGTTGAAAACCAATATTCATTAGTTTTATATCTGAGGTTAAGACATAAACACTTAAGGAAATAGGGACTAATAAAATTAAAAATATTGTTCTCAGTTTTAATTTTTTTAACTTTTTTTTCAAAATCAATACGTTTTGATTCACGGAATCAATTTAAGTTCATTCAAATTACCCAGTAGTTCCTCTGCTTTGACCATCCCGATCTTTCTCATATGGGTTTGTTCTAATCCCTGATTATTAAAGAGCAACATTGTAGGTGGACCGTAAACACCAAAACTATTCATTAACTCTTTGTCGTTATCGTTATTCAATGAAAGATCTGCTTTGATACTGTTGATCTCTGATAATAGATCGATCAGAGCTTGATTTGTAAATGTATCTCTTTCTAATTGTCTACATGATACACACCAATCAGCAGTGTAATAGAGCAATGTAATTTGATGATTACTCGATGCCACATTGAGACTTTGATTCAGGTCCTCAATGGATCTAATAGTTGTGAATAATGAATCTGCATCGGGATATAAATTTTCATTTTCATTTTCATTGATACTCTTAATTCCAATCGTTTGATTGAACAGTAGTGCAAAACCAATCAGCATAACCACGAAACCAGTGTATATTCTGATACTACTGATTCTTTTCAAAATAATAGCATTTAATTTTAGTCCTCCTAAATATATGCCAACAACAACGAAAAAGAGCGCCCAAACGATTGCAAGCGCATCCTGACTCATTAAAGGATTGAGTATCCAAATAGCAAGACCAAACATAATCAGCCCAAAAATTTCTTTAATGGAATTGAGCCAATCACCTGTTCTGGGCAGCCATTTACCTGCGGTGAGGCCAATCAGAATTAATGGAATACCAAGTCCTAAGCTTAATGATGATAGTGCTAGAATACCTCTCATGATGCTAGCGCTTTGGCCAATGACTATTAAAGTAGCAACTAAAGGAGGTGCTACACAAGCAGTGACTAATAATGCGGATAGTCCACCCATCATTAAAACACCAACATATGTGCCACCCTTTTGTTGGGCTTGGAGTGTATTAATTTTATTCATGAATAAGCTGGGTATTTGTATATTAAAACGTCCTAGCATGCTCAGGCCTAACCAGGTAAAAAGAATAGCTATTGCAATAAGAACAACAGGCAGTGTGAAAACCGCTTGGAGTTGTTGCCCTGCTAGTGCTGCCATAATTCCTGCAGCAGAATAGGTGATGGCCATACCTGCAACATATGTTAAGGAGAGTGACAGACTTTTTAGAGTGTTAGTTTCACCTGTTTGACCCAGAATAATGCTAGAGAGTATTGGGATAGTGGGTAGATGACATGGGGTGAATGCCAACATAAAACCAAGTCCGAGAAAGGTGATACATACTAAGAAAATATTGCCCTCTGCAATTAGATTCCCAAGTCTCCCTTGTTCAGACTGATTGACAACATTGTCTCTAATCATTCCCCCATCATTTTCCTGATTGAGAGAGATTTCTTTTTGCCAAGTTTGCGGTGGGTAGCACAATCCAATGTCAGCACAGCCCTGTAATTTAATTTCTATGAACAATGCATTATCCATGATAGTTGTTGCATCTATGTCTACTGGAATATCAACTATAAACGCATCCCTATAAATTTCTGTATTCCCAAAAAATTCATCAAAATGGGCTTTACCTGGTGGTAATTGAGTTGTCCCTAAATTGATGTTTTGATCTATGCTGTCATATGAAATTTTATCTTTGTACAAATAGTACCCGACTGTGATTTCATGGGATATTTGTAATCTTTGATCTTTATATATTACCTCAACAGGAAATGCTTCCTCGGGTTTTAAAACTTTTTGTGCAAATGTAAGTGCAGTAAAAAATAACAGTAAAGAAAACAATAAAATCCTACTTACAACGCAAAAATTGGAATTTATATTTGTTGTTTTCATCTTCGATTAGCATCTTATTATTTTTTGAAAAAAAATGTTATCAGAAAAAAATCGTATTCTGACTTGAAATTTTCAAAACCATCATTATTATTAGCACTCCCTTAGTGAGACTGCTAAATACGCTAGTGAACTAAGGAATAATAAAGTATATACAGAAATGAACAAATTAAGGAGCTGATAGATGAATATTCGTCCACTTCAAGATCGTGTAATCATAAGGCGCATGGAAGAGGAAACCACCTCTCCAGGTGGAATCGTTATACCTGATAGTGCAACTGAAAAACCTATAAGAGGGGAAGTCGTTGCAGTTGGCAAGGGTCTAGTCCTAGATAATGGCGATGTTCGTCCATTGGATTTAAAGGCTGGAGACAAAGTTCTGTTTGGCAAATATAGCGGAACTGAGGTCAAAATTGACGGTGAGGAGCTCCTTGTGATGAAAGAAGACGATGTAATGGCTGTTTTTGAAGGCTAATTTTACATCCAATCAACTAAGCATATATAAATCTTAATCAATTAACTAAATTAAAGAGGTAATAATCAAATGGCTGCTAAAGAAGTTAAATTTGGCAATAGCGCTCGTCAGAGAATGATTGCTGGTGTAAATGTACTAGCTGATGCTGTAAAAGTAACACTAGGTCCAAAAGGGAGAAATGTTGTTCTAGATAAAAGTTTTGGAGCTCCCACAGTTACCAAGGATGGTGTTTCGGTTGCTAAGGAAATAGAACTGGAAGACAATTTTGAAAACATGGGTGCACAGATGGTTAAGGAAGTGGCTTCCCAGACTTCAGACGAGGCTGGTGATGGAACGACTACTGCGACCGTACTGGCGCAAGCTATTTTTAGGGAAGGCATAAAATCTGTTTCTGCAGGGTTTAATCCTATGGATCTCAAGCGTGGCATAGACAAAGCCTCAGTGGTTGTAGTTGAATCTCTTGAATCTATGTCGGTACCTTGCACAGATGATATCTCGATTGCTCAGGTGGGTACTATTTCTGCTAATTCAGACACCGCTGTTGGTGAGATCATTGCCGAGGCCATGCAAAAAGTGGGCAAAGAGGGCGTTATCACGGTGGAGGAAGGACAAATTCTAGAGAATGAACTTGATGTTGTTGAGGGGATGCAGTTTGACCGGGGCTATCTATCTCCCTACTTTATCAATCAAGCAGACAGCCAAAGTGTTGAACTCGATGATCCCTATATTCTTCTGTTTGATAAGAAAATTTCAAATATCAGGGATTTATTGCCGTTACTTGAGGGCGTCGCCAAATCAGGCAGACCATTATTGGTCATTGCTGAGGATATTGAAGGTGAAGCTTTAGCAACGCTGGTGGTCAATAATATCCGAGGTATTGTGAAAGTTGCTGGTGTCAAAGCACCTGGTTTTGGTGATCGAAGAAAAGCAATGTTACAGGATATTGCGGTTTTGTCAGGCGGTCAGGTGATATCAGAAGAAGTTGGCTTGAGTCTTGAAAAAACAACTTTGGATGAGTTGGGCAGTGCCAAAAAAGTTCAGATCACTAAAGAGAATACGACAGTCATAGACGGTGCTGGAAGTGCTTCTGATATTAAAGGGAGGATTGATCAAATCAATGCTGAAATCGAAGATTCAACATCAGATTATGATAAAGAAAAACTCCAAGAACGCCTTGCTAAACTCTCTGGTGGTGTAGCAGTTATTAAGGTAGGTGCTGCAACTGAAATTGAGATGAAAGAGAAGAAAGCTAGAGTTGAAGATGCCTTACACTCAACTAGAGCTGCTGTAGAAGAAGGAATTGTCCCTGGAGGTGGTGTTGCACTTGTCAGAGCAAGGGAGTCACTGAAAGACTTGCAAGGGGATAATGATGACCAAAATGTTGGTATCAAAATTCTAGAAAGAGCTTTGGAAGAGCCCCTTCGACAAATAGTCAGCAATGCTGGAAATGATGCCTCCGTTATCCTTAATGATGTTGTCAAAGGTAAGGGAAATTATGGATACAATGCAGCGACTGAAGAGTATGGTGATTTGGTTGAAATGGGTATCATCGACCCGACCAAAGTAACACGTTATGCTTTGCAAAATGCTGCATCTGTTACCGGTCTTCTAATAACAACTGAAGCCATGATTTCAGAAGCACCCAAGGAGGATGATGGACCAGCTGCACCAATGCCCGATATGGGTGGCATGGGTGGTATGGGTGGCATGATGTAACTCTCAACCTGCATCCAAAAAAATTAAAGCCCTGCTGTCGCAGGGCTTTTTTTTAATAATCTCCCAGATACAACTTTAGTGTTTCATTGAGCTGGTCTATCATTGTTCAGGAAGATCACAGATATACAAACAATGACAACCAATAAAGAAAAATTGATTGACATCACATCAGAAGATTTGCCCCTGTCTTGTCCAATGAAAGAATATGATGATTGGGATGCCCACCCAAGAGTTTTTCTAGCTGTGGAATCTAAACAAACTATTTGTCCGTACTGTGGAACTATATATCAAATGAACGATTTTGATGATTAATGAAAAACCAATTCTTTGCCATGTTAATTTAGCAACAGGGTATCGAGGCGGTGAGCGACAGACGCAACTTTTAATGAAACAACTGAGTTCTTTGGGTTGGCAACAAATGCTCATTGCAAGGAAAGCAGGAATACTTGCTCAACGTTCAGGATCCATTGACAATCTTATAATTTATGAAACCAGTTTAAATCCTTTACAATATTTCCGTTTGCTCTCACAAGCAGATATCATCCACCTGCATGAATCTAGGGCATTTCTAGCCTTATGGTTATCTAAAATTTCAAGTGACGCTCCATTCATTCTGACGCGAAGAGTGCAAAGGTATCCTAGCTTGGGCTGGCTCAATAAGAATATTTATTCTAAAGCCAATGCAATCGTTACAATATCCGATGCTATTGGCCAAGGAATTTATAGGCTGTTTGATCTCAATTACACAGTTATTCCAGATGCAAAAACCAGCTTTGAATTTAATCCTGAAGAGGTAAAAGCTATTCGATCAAGAGTGTCAGGTGATTTCATCGTTGGGCATATTGGAGCTTTAGATGATAGTCACAAAGGGCAATGTCAAATCATTGAGGTCGCTCAGAAATTAAATGTCTCACACCCTAATATTGCTTTTATCATTGTAGGTCAAGGTAGAGATTATCAATTATTCAAGAAACAATCATCTGGGTTAGAGAATATTCAATTTGTAGGCCAAGTGGAAAATGTTGGCGACTATCTAGAGTCATTTGACATGTTTTTATTTCCATCTCGTCATGAGGGTTTGGGTTCTATTTTATTGGATGCTATGGATTTTGCTTTGCCTGTGATTGCAACCGATGTGGGGGGTATTCCAGAAGTTATTGAACACGCCGTCAATGGATTTATAGTTCAGCCGAATGCCATTGAAGATATGATTGAAAATATTCTTCGACTGTTTTCTAATGACGATCTGTTGCAATCAATTGGTGAGAAGAATAAAGAAAAAGCACAAGCATATAGTGTTGCTTCGATGTCAAAACAGTACGCTCAAATTTATAATAAAAATATTAATCATAATTAACTACTTCAGGTCAATTGCGTGGATTTAAAATTTAAAAAAGACGTCGATGCTTCATTAGTAAGAATCAAGAATCACATTCGTAGAACACCGGTTCAATTCTCTCATTATTTAAGCAATAGCACAGGCAGTGATGTTTACTTGAAGCTAGAAAACTACCAAATCACAGGGTCCTTTAAAGCTAGAGGAGCGCTCAACAAAATGACATTATTATTGAAGCAGAAGCCTGAAAAGGTCATCACTGCCTCTTCTGGCAATCACGGCTCAGCCGTGGCCTATGCTTCGAGCGTTCTGGCAATGAAAACTCTGATTTTCCTGCCAGAAACAGTATCAGCTGTTAAGTTAAATAACATCAACCAATACGGGACACAAGTCCATATTGGTGGTAACGATACCGGGAAAGCGGAAAGGGCAGCAAGAGTCTTTGCGAATGAACATGATTATCCTTACCTGTCTCCCTATAACGACTACGATGTCATTGCTGGTCAAGGGACAGCTGGTGCAGAAATAGTAGAACAGATCAGAGATGTTGATGCAGTATTTATTGCTGTCGGAGGGGGAGGATTAATTACTGGGATAGGTGCTTATCTGAAACTCATCAATCCTAACATCCAAGTTATCGCTTGTTCACCTGAGCATTCTGCAGCAATGCACCATTCTCTGGAAGCTGGCAAAATTATTGATATTAATCATAAAGAAACGATCAGTGATGGAACTGCCGGTGCATTGGAAGAACATTCAGTGACTTATGAATATTGTCGATCTATCGTTGATCAATCTATTGTATTGTCCGAAGATGAAATTATTATTGCCATGAAAGAATTTATGAATAGCCATCAAATGATGATTGAAGGTGCCGCAGGAGTAGCTCTTGCTGGTTTTATCAAAATTCAGCAACAATTCCAGAATAAACGAGTTTTAATCATCGTCTGTGGCTCAAATATTAGTACTGAAAAGCTAATGGAGGTTCTTTCATGAGTGATGTAATAGTTCTTGATTGGAAGCAGATTTCAGATTTGTTGAAGAATATTGATGTCTATGAGCCCATGAAAAAAGCTTTTATTGAATATTCATTAGGTCATGCTGAGATTCCTCCAGTTGGGGAACTTCTATTTGCAGACCCTCCCGGTGAGGTCCATATCAAATATGGTTATATTCAAGGAGGCTCTCATTATGTCGTTAAAATTGCCTCTGGTTTTGCCAATAATCGAGCTCAAAACTTGACCCCAGGACAAGGAATGATGATTCTTTTTGATATCAATACAGGAATTCCCAAAGCAGTACTTATTGACGATGCTAATTTGACAGATCTAAGAACAGGTATTGCTGGAGCCATTGCTTCCAAAGCAATGGTCAATATCGGAGTTAAATCTGTTGCAATAATTGGCACTGGAGTTCAAGCGAGACATCAAGCCAAGTGCCTGTTGGATGTCATGCCGCTGGAGGCAATATATTGTTGGGGAAGGAATGAAAAAAGGCTGGATGAGCTGAAACGAGATCTTTCCGATTTAGATGTCAGTATCACTGTATGCTCTGATTTAAGGGAACTGATCGGACACTCTCAGTTAATCATTACCACCACATCCGCCAAGGAGCCTATTATTGATATGGAATGGGTGCAACCAGGAACGCATATAACCGCTGTGGGTTCAGATACGCCAGAGAAATGTGAGTTAGATCCAATAATACTTGATCGAGCATCAGTTGTGGTTGCTGACAGTATTTCACAAAATAAAGAGAGAGGTGAAATACACCAGGGACTGAAATTAGGGACGGTGAAAGAAGAGGACATTTTAGAACTGGGAGATATTTTTGCCGGTAATACCGAGGGGAGAACAGATAGGGATCAGATCACGGTTGTCGATTTAACTGGAGTCGCAGTCCAGGATTTGGTCATTGCAGAAGCAGTTGTGAAGGCAAAAAAGTCATATTGACTGACTGTGTGTAATCGTAACAATTGCTATTTGTGATCCAGTTCTGAGGAAATCAATCTTTTGAAGAGCAAGCAAAAAAACTATTTGTTTTATATAGAACATGATTATTCTTATGAGATCTTAAGACCGCTTCAAAAGGAGATTCAAAAACAAGGAGACCGTGTTTGTTGGTTTTTGGTAGGTAAACAAATCAACAATCATCTTTCTGAGGCCGAGCGTGAGTTGAAAACAGTTGAGGAGGTTATTGAGTATAATCCTCAAGCTTGCTTTGTCCCTGGCAATACAATCCCTAATTTTATTCCTGGTTTAAAAGTGCAAGTATTCCACAGCCTAGAATGGAAGAAAAAAACGACGTTTAGAATCAGGAATTGTTTTGACCTCTATTGCACACATGGTCCTAGCACCACTAATACATTCAATGTTCTAAAGCAAAAGCACCAGCACTTTGATGTCATAGAAACAGGATGGCCAAAAACAGATGCTTTATTTGAAGCCATTCCTCTCAATTTTCCCGAAGCAAGGGGACCAATAATATTGTATGCACCTACATTCTCACCAAAATTGACTTCAGCTGCAGAACTTCATGATTCAATAAATAAACTCTCTAAACAACAATCGTGGTTCTGGATCATTAAATTCCATCCAAAAATGGACCCCAAATTGGTAGATCAATACCGAGAAATTGAAGGCAAGAATTTAAAAATTTTCGAAACAGATTCAATTGCCCCATTGTTAAAATCAGCAGAGTTGATGGTTTCAGATACTTCTTCAGTCATCGGTGAGTTTGCCTTGCTACAAAAACCTACCATAACTTTAAATAATGCAATGCCAGATGACTACATCATAAATATTTCTAATCACACAGAATTGGAATCGGCCATTAATACCGTTCTCACTGGTAAAACAGCAATCTATGAAGAGGTTGCAGCGTATGCTAAGCAATTACATCCTTATTATGATGGGCAATCATCAAGAAGAGTTTTGCAAGCAGTGACCAATATCAGTGAAAAGAATTTGAACTATCTTAAACCAAAACCTAGGAATTATTTTAGACACATTAAGATGAGAATGAAATTAAACTACTGGAAGGGCTAGTCAAGATTTTCAAAACCACACTTTTCTAGATACATCATATGATCACACAAGACTTGATTCTGTGATTTAGAAAAAAGCTTCGTTCTGCCAAGGCTAACAAACCCTAATTTTTTTAAAACATGAGCTGAGGCATCGTTGCCATCGAAATAACCGGCTTGGATTTTTGTTTGTCTTAAGTTGTCAAAACCAAATGCAAGCAGTGCATAACTTGCTTCCGTTGCAATGCCTTGACCCCAGTACTGCTTACCCACCCAGTAACCCAAATTATAAATTCCATTTTCCTGAAGAGAAAGACCAACCCCACCTACGAGAGTATCTTGAAGAAAAACCAAATAATTAAAATTTGATCCTATTTCATGCTTTTGCTTTGATCTCTTTACAAAACCAATGCCATCGCTCTGGAGGTAGGGGTATGGAACGTTTGAGAGCCATTTTGTGATTTCCCAATTATTAATCAAGGCAACCATTGCACCCACATCATCGAGTTCTGGAGATTTTATTGTTAGCCTCTCTGTTTTAATAACAGCCATTATTTTTTTCAATTTCCATCAATAGCATTTGATCAATCTTTTCTATGACTACCTTGGTTGTGATTAGATTCATTGCATCTGGATGTTTGATTTTCTGACTCCACCTGACTTCACTGACATCTTTATGAAGAAATTTTTTAACTGCCTCGGGATAAGCATTGACGACCCACTCTTGACAAAAGTATGGACCGCTTCTCAAAGGATTGGTAAATGCGTGCAGCCCAATAACAGGAGTATTTGTCGCTGTTGAAATATGTGCAGGTGCTGAATCTTGGCAAAGGACAAAATCTGCTTCATTGATAATTCCTACTAATTGTTTAACCGAAGTTTTTCCAATTAGGTTTACAATTCTATTTTGAAAGTATTCTGTTAGTTGTTCACCATAACTTGATTCAATTATTGTTTGCCCACCTGTAAGAATGACCTGAATGTCGTATTTTTGAATCAGATGATTAATGATTGTTATGTAATTTTCCAAAGACCAGTTTCTGTTGGCATCACCATACCGTTGACTGCTGCAAGGACTGATGACGCAAGTTATTTTTGTGTTATCTAGTTGTCGATTGGCATGTTCAATAGCCGAGTTTGGAATGGGTAGATTCCAACGGGGCGTTTGTTGGGTAATACCAATGTGTTGCAGAAACTCAAAAAACCCATCCGTGACGTGCTGATTTTTCTTTGGTGCAATTGATTCGTTGCAGAATAACTGTTGTAAATCTCTAGCACGATTTTTGTCAAAACCAATCTTTCTATTTGCTCTTACGAAATAGCTAACTATATTTGCTCTCATAGAAGCATGCATATGCAATAAGACGTCAAATTTTCTTTGTTTTAATTTAGAATTAAGCTTTATAAGAGATCTAATAAGGTTTGATTTATCAATAACAATAAACTCTATGTTCTCAAGCCCATCCATCAGTTGGTATTCTGTTTTGCCGATGATCCAAGTCAATCTACAGTTTGGAAAGTTGTCACGCAGTGTCTGCACCGCCGGTAATGCATGGCAGCAATCGCCCAGAGCTGATAATCTGATTACACAAATACTATCTGGAGTTAAACTGTTCTTATTGGATTCCATTTTATGGCTAAGCAACTTATAAAAATCAATCAATCTATTATCGTATATGATGATCGTTTAATCAGCCAACCGGATGAAAATATTTTTAAAAGCGAGTTTTGGCAACCAGATAATCCTATGCGATCTATTATTAAGGGCAGGGGGCTAGTTTTTTTTATCACCATACAAAACCAATCTTGCGTGTTGAGGCATTATTATCGGGGAGGTTTTGTTGCTAGATTTATCAAAGATCAATATCTTTGGCTGGGTCAAGACTCAAATCGTTCATTTAGGGAGTGGGGTCTTTTGCAAGAGATGACAGATCTGGATCTACCTGTTCCTATTCCTGTTGCAGCTAGGGTAGTTAGAAGGGGGATGTTGTATCAAGCGGATATTCTAACGAAAGAAATTTTTAATGTTGAATCAATGGGTGATAAATTAGCAGGAGATGGCATGACAGATGGACTTTGGAGCGATATCGGAAAATGTATTTTAAGATTTCATCACCATGGTTTTTTTCATATGGATTTAAATGTTGAAAATATTCAAATCGATCTAAGTCATAAAGTTTATTTATTGGACTTTGATCAAGGCAGATTCGCAGAGCCATCAAGACAATTATCGAATGCAAATCTTGCAAGATTAAAACGTTCTGTTGAAAAGCTTATGAGGATAAAACAAAAACCCTTTCCTCAATCAGGTTGGGAGAAACTGATGATTAATTTTTCTCAGGACTGAAATTATAGTCAATTTCGATGGTTTCATTTGGAGAGAAAAATGCGTTTAAGACTTTGAATGAAAAGTTGATATTTTCTAGTTTTTCAATCGTTTTGATCTCAATGTATTTCTTGGAACTGGCTTCAATATAAAATAAATTTCCAAGGTTGTGGAAAGTGAAATCTGAGCTATTTTCTATCAAAAAACCTGCACTGGAAGCATTTTCTATTTCAATACCAATTACTTTTGTATCTTCTTTATAGGAATGTGGGATGATTTTCAAACTTGATTTGATAAGAGGTTCTAAATTTTCTTCTAACCCAAATAAATAATCCTTATACCAAACAACAGTTCTTCCTTGAAATAAAGATTCTTTAATTGAATTCTCAGTTCTATCTTTAGACAATATCAAAGTGACCGGCCTGTGTCCTCCTAGATGCGGTTGATAATTCCAATCTATCAACTCATGGATGTCAGAAGTCCCAATCAAAGTTAATTGATTCTCAATGGCAATTTGGAATGCTTCTTCAGAAAACCAATCGCCATTTACGATTTCTATTCCATGAACATAACCATGATTAATGATGTTTTGTTGGAGTTCAGTTAGGCGTGCTATTTTGTCTGGTTCTTCTGAGGAACCCCTCATGGGGTGGTTTAAAAATACAAAGGCATCTTGATCACGAGCTTTTTTTAGAACTTCCTCGATAGGCAACATATTGGTCAAAGCATAATTAACGAAGACCTGTTTTTCTTCATCATCACTAATGGTTACAGAACTTTCCATAACCCTCTTTTCAGCTTCCACTATTTTGCTTCTATCCATTCTCATGAGTTTGTTGGCATCATTAATAAAGATTGCATTGATGTGTCCCGTCGGTAAATCCCGCGTTATTTCTGATCCATTAATTACCATTAAATTTTTATTGGATGCAGATTTTTTGGCTACATGGAAAGATCGGTTCCTATCTGGATGAGGTATATCGATTTGATGTGGTTGGTATTCAAGATGTTCTGTGACAGCAATCAGATCTAGACCGTCTCTCAAGGCTTCCTCCACTCTTATGTTGGGCCAAACGTGACCATCTGAGAAAACTGAGTGAGTATGAAGATCGGCGACAATGATGAGGAAATCCTCAGTATTTGGGAATTGGATTTTTCTTTCGGGAATTCGAAATGTAGAAATGGAATCCCAGTCACCGTGAGCATAGGTCAGTGAAGAACACAATGAACATAATATTAAAACTGTATTAAGTACTTTTCTCATTGTTAATGTTGCTTTCAAGCAGTCCATAATATTTTATTAGTGTAATGTTTTTATATCATTGATATAGATTTTTATTACCTGCAGCTGTCTTAAATCTCCGGTGAACCCAATAATATTGTTCTGGATTTTGCAGGATGTGTTGCTCCAGCAGTGCATGTATCTTTTTCATATCATTGTTGGCGTCTTCACTTGGAAAAGACTCAATTTCTGGCAGTACTTCTAAAATATAGCCTTTCCCATTAGCAAGTCGAGATGGGAAATAAGGCAATACTGGGGATCCGGATATTTTCGCTATTCTAATGATGCTTGGATTGGTCATTGCCGGGTGGTTAAAAAAATTAACAGAAATTGCATTTTTCCCTGTAAAACTTTGATCTGAGGCATACCAGACTAATTTTTTATCTTTCAAAGCCCGAATCAGATCTTTGACCTCAAATTTGGTCACTAAACTTTCTGTAGACCTTAATCGAGTATTACGAAAAAAATGATTAATAACAGAATTTTTTCCCAATCGAAACATACCTACCATTGGAGGTAAGTCTTCTTGTACAATTTCATTTCTGCCAATCAAGGCACTGATCTCCAACATGGTAAAATGGGCACTCATTAAAATCACTCCTCGATTTTTCTCAACCGCACGATTGAGGTGCTCGATGCCCTTAATTTCAATTATCTTCTTTAGGCTTTGGTTGGATTTCCATCGAGCCATGCCCACTTCAAAAAAGCCAATGCCAAGCGATATAAAATGCTGTTTCACTAAGTGGTTTTGTTCTGTTGCTGACAAGGTTGGAAAACACAATTCAATATTTTTCCTGACAATCTGCAATCTGGATGATGATATTCGATACAGCAGCAATCCCATAGCTTGACCAATAGTTAAAATGATTCTAAAAGGAAGCAGCACTATTATTCTAGTGCACACCAAACCCAAAACAATCAGCCAATTTATTGGATGAATGCATTCAATAAATGATTGTTGTTTTGAGTTCATTGTCATAGTTTAATCATAATCTAGATTATAGATACAAATAGACGGGATAAAGCTGCCTTTGAAAACAATACAAATGGTTTAGAATGGAGGGATGAGTAAAGATTCGAATGATCATAGTGATCTGGGTCATTTAAACTCTGATCAAGTGTTTGTTACCCAAGAAAAAGGTACGGAAATGCCCTTTAGTGGGCAATATCTCAATAACAAGGAGACAGGGACGTATCTATGCGTTTGTTGTAGCAATGTTTTATTCAGTTCATCAACCAAATTTGATTCTGGAACCGGTTGGCCTAGTTTTTTCGACATTCAACATAGAGATTCTATAAAAATTGTATCCGACTACAGTCATGGAATGAATCGGAAAGAAGTACTTTGTGCTAACTGCGAAGCTCACCTCGGGCATTTGTTTAAGGATGGTCCTGAACCGACAGGCCTCAGGTATTGCATCAATTCGTTATCCCTCGATTTTGAACCGGAAAATTAACTTAGATTTGGGTTAAGGCTATACAATCCTATCAATTCCGTCTCAGAGAGTATGTGTCCTTGAGCGGCTTTCAAGACATCTTCACCGGTGAAAGTTCCTGCTACTGGACAAACATTAAAGTCGCATGCAAACAATTTAAATCGATAATGATGGGCTATTTCATCATTCCAAGGGGGGCATGGTCCTTCATAGCCAAAATAATTGCCCTCCATTTCTGGATCTCCTGCCATAAAGCCGGTGTAATCATTAATGCCTTGCCTTGAACCTTCTGGCCCATTTGGATTTTGCTTGCCACCGGGTGTGATACCATCAGAACATTCACTCTCAGAGACCCCTCCGTCAATGGGTCGAATATCAACCATGACCCAATGCATAAATTCAACCCGAGGCAGTGCTGCTGAAATTGTTACTCCTTCCTTGTTGAAATGCTCAAGTGATGAGGGCACATCAGTGTCTATACAAATTAAAATCAGAGACCTAGCCGCCTTTGGTATATCAGACCAAGTTAGATGAGGGTTTTTATTCTTACCCAAAGTCATATGATGATCTGGGTCTTTGATTCCAAAAGCACATCGTTCTGGAATGACTGTATTGTGTTCAAAGGTGTTGGAGGTTAACTTCATAATCTAGTTATTTTTAAATTGCACCAGCCTCTTAATGAAATCAGATTGGAAAAATAATATCAAGCCAGAACATAATATTACTAAGCTCCACTCGGTTCCTGCAATCAAGATGAATTCATAAGAATTATCCCACCCTTTAGCGTTGAATATAACTATGATCAAACCTATATAAGCTGACCAAATCAACCACCTCATTTTTTGACTCAAATTAAGACCATACATTTGGGTTACAACAAATACACCAAGAAAGCCTAGTAGAAACATAGGCCATGAGTCGCCATTCATTATCGCCACAAGCAACGCATGTACCACTACCATGACTTCCACAAAAATTGTCCATTTTGGATTGAGATGCACACGGGTATAGAAAAGACTACCCTGAAGTAATAAGAGAAACATATAAAGGAACCCAAGCAAGTGGCCTTGCGTCATTATCATCGGGTGATACCAGAAAGTGTATATTGTTGCCCATGCGAAATAGTATCCGTGATATTTCCTTACAGTCTTTGAAGCTTGCGTCACAAAGTCAATCGAATGACCTAGAAATAGTCCTCTTCTTTGATTCTCCATCATCAAGACGGCAAACAAAAGAACTATAACGGACCACTGGGCAGATTGTTCTAGCACATCTTGAGCAAGGCCGTCATACCAAATGTGTGTTTGGATTAAATGAAGAACAATAAATAAAGCATTAGTTAATAACGCAGAAATATTAAACCAGTGCAAACCCGAGATATATTTAGGCTGACTTTGTTGTGCTTTGTATATATAAAGCCAGATTAGGCCTTGATGCATGAGGTAGAGTATCCAGGCACTAGATCTAGAGAATATATCAGGATTTTTTAATTGCCACGCATACCAAAATCCAATATCGGTATGATCTGGCAACAAGATAGGCTCATTGAACCATAGCCAGTCAGCTAACCATATGAACCCTGAGAATAGGATACTGAAGGCGATACCTAGTTTGAGTGCAGATGAGGAAGAAATATTATTTAACATACAAGAATCTCATTCATAATGCTTCTGAATTGTAAGATAAACGCGATGCATATCAAACAGTTCGTTTATAGTTTATGCTTTGGTTTCAATAATTTTGTTTATGGAAAGATTATAATTAAATGTGATGTCACGGTTTTTTAAATTTTTTGACTCATCCAAGAGCACTGATCAGATTGAGAAGGTAGTCGATCCGACTCAACTTGCTACCGTGGTTCTCATGATTGAAATGGCCAGAGCTGATTTTCACCAAGAAGATCTTGAGGATCAAAAGATCATAGATCTTTTAGAGCATCATTTTGATCTCAGTCATGAGGATGCAGTGGCCCTATTTACCCGAGGTCAAAAAAAAGCCGATGATTCGGTTTCTTTGCATGAATTTACTCGCACTTTACACACCAATCTATCTCAGGCAGATAAGGAAGAGGTCATTGGTCTATTATGGCAACTAGCTCTGGTGGATGACAAATTGGATCGTTACGAAGACTACTTGGTAAGAAAAGTTGCAGATCTTTTGTATGTGTCAAACACGGTTGTATTGAGAATACGACATCAGGTTACTGCAAAATAGTTTTTTGTATAACTTCAATGATTGGAGAAACGCTTTCAAAGATTGGGTTAACGACGGGCAAATGTAATTGATCTGCCAGGGCTTGAGTGTCAAGATTTTTGTTATCGGAGTTAATACAAACGGCAATAGTTTTTTTCCCATAGTTAGAGATCAGTTTTATTTCTTCTTGAATAGTCGGTAGCTTTAACTTGAGTTCTTCAAAACCTTCGAAGTAATCTCGATCAATAGCATGAACAAGAATTACACCATTCACGTCCCCTGCAAGCAAAAGTTCAGATCCACAAGGTCCCGAAGGGTTTCTTAAGGAGGATTGGCCTTCGATCAGCATTAATTCTGGTCGACTGATTTCATCACACTCCATAATTGCTTTTTCTAATTCACCCGTGACAAAGTCATTCAGTGTTGCATCAAAAAGAAAACCATGTTTAAAACCCTGCAAAAACCCCGTTTGTCCTGTATAGATAAGTTCTGTTTTTATGTTAGATTCATCACATGCTTGAAGTAAAAACTGACAGGTAGTCCTTTTGCCAAGGGCACAGTCGGTTCCTAAGACAGCAATTCTTGGTGTTTTCAAGCTCAATACTTTCCCAGTCCAGAAAGATAAATCTTCTACCTTTCTAGGTTTGCGAATATCATAGATGATGCTTCCAGACTCTTTGGCACGTATTGCAAATTCAGGATCTTCACCTAAAACTTGGTGTAAGCCAGAAACCACATTTATACCTGCTTTCAGGGCTTGATTTACTGAGTTTCTGTGAGTTTCAGGTAGTTGACCTCCATGAAAAGCAATACCGATGACTAGAAATTCAGGCTTTGTTTCTAATTCTTTAATGGCTTTAGTGATGTCGCTAAAAATTGGTAGGTCACGCTGGCAGTTAGAAACAAATTCCCCAGACATCCGGCCAGCATATTTATGGTCAATGATGCCCAGGATCTCGAAGCGTTTTGAGTATCGCAGCAGTCCATGTGATGTTTTTGCATGGAGATCAGTCAACAACCCACCGCTATAGAGTAAAGCAGTGCCTCTTGGATTGTCATTCATGATGAAGTCCCAAACCTGGTTTATTATTCGTTTGCATCACCCCATGTTCGCAAATATAGCCACCAGATACCAAATCCCAACCTAAATCAAAAAACCCATCTAAGTCTAAATATTTTGTTGCAGGACTGGCCAATGCCGCATGAAGCGCTGCTGTAATACTAATTTTACTTTCATCCATGCATCCCCACATTAATTCTATGCCTTCATTTTCTGCAATTCTTGCTATTTCTAATGCTGGATATATACCACCACACTTCATCAGTTTGATGTTGAATACACCGAATGGCTTCATACCTTTTGTTAGCTGGTACGCATCATCTGGAGAGTGCAGGCTTTCATCAGCCACACAAATATCCCTAAGTTCTTGTGGAAAATTTAGCATTTCCTTGATTTGATCTTTTGGCAGTGGCTGCTCGATTAGTTCCAAACCAAGGTGTTGTGTTTTTTCAAAGAATTGCTCTAATTCCTTAACACTGTAGCCCCTATTGGCATCCACTCTGATCAATAAATCTTCCGTCCCTAATTCAGACAATGCCACAACTTTGTCTATATCTTCATCAATATTCTCCCCAATTTTTATCTTGAGGATACTAAATCCTTTTTCTATATTCTTTTTTGCATCTTCTATGGTTTTGTCAAACGATTCCACACCGATTGTTATCGATGTAGGTAATCGTTGATGCACTTGGCCAAGATGTTCTACAACAGATGTTCCTTCTGATTTCGCCAATAAATCAAACAGCGCCATATCGATCGCAGCTCTTATCGCGGGAAACGCTCTCAATTCAGACTCCAATTGAGTGAAGAAATCCTTGTCACTGCCAAGATCCAAACCGATTATTTGACTCGACATCCAGTGGAGTTTATCAAAGGCATTTTGAATGGTTTCCCCTGTAACATCTGGCGAAGGTGCCCCAGCACCCATTCCTGATATCTCTTGATCAGTAATAATTTCAATGAAGATATTCTCAACCGATTCAGTGATCCTGCCGGCAATCGCCCATGGTGCTTTTAATTTCATATCATGGCGTTGAATATTAACGTCAATGATTTTCAAGATTAAGTTCTCCTAAATTATTTTACTTAGATTGGTGCAAACAATACCGGTTAAAGCAGAGTCAACTGGAATTATCATAATGATTGATTGAATGATTACAATGCTTATCAGCGGAGAAATATCCAAGCCTGATAGATAGGGCATTCGTTTCTGTATGGGTTTTAAAATAGGTGATACCAGTTCTCCTATAAACCTTATTGCTGGACTGTAATAATTAGGATTAAACCAACTTAATATTGCATGCGCCAGAATACTGAAGAGAAAAATTCTTAAAACTAAAATGATTACATTCATCAAACTTAAACCGATCAGTTGTAAAAAAGAGGGTCCTGTTAAACATTGAAATGTCATCATGAACCATAATCCGAATAATTCAATCAGTAAAACCAGGCTAATAAGTATTATTTCAAAAGAGGATTGTTTTAATAATCGAGATGAAAATGGTTTGATAATGGGATTTGTAAATAAAATGATGAATTGATGGATTGGATTACTTGTACTGATAAAACGAGCAGCAATTAATCTAAGAACTAAGACAATGCTGACAAAGTCTATGAAAGTTCTAAACAGAAAAAAGAATAAATTTTCCATCTTGGTGGATTGCTAGTTATTAGACTCATCGCCCGTCGTTCGAGCCCCTAAATCGATAGATCTTTTAATAGCAGCATCAATGGCTTGTTTCCAAATCGATCTAATATCATTGCCATCCAGTGAATCGAACGCGGCTTCCGTAGTTCCACCTGGGGATGATACTTTCTGCCTGAGAGTTTTAACATCATCAGGACTATTGTGAGCCAGTTCACTGGCCCCAATTGCGGTTTGCATGACTAGTTCTTTGGCAATATTCTCTGGTATTCCAGCAGATATAGCTGAGTCAGTAAGTAATTCCATTATATGGTAAAAGTAGGCTGGACCACTGCCTGAAATAGCTGTAACCGCATGCATCCAATCTTCGTTATCTAACCAGATAGACTTGCCAACAGAGTTGAACAAATAAGTTACCAATCTTTTGTCATCATCTACCAGATTCTTGGCTATGAGTGCCGATACACCTTTGCCAACTAGGCAAGGTTGATTTGGCATCACTCTGCAAATCTTGGATTGCTCTCCAAAACATGTCGTTAATATTTCCAGCGAGATTCCGGCAGCAACCGAAACAATCACAGGATCCTGTTTTTGAGTGATTTGACTTATATTTTTAGCCACGTCTAAAAATATTTGGGGCTTGACCGCCATAAACAAGACATCACAAGTGAGAGCAATTTTATTATTATTGTTCTCAATATTAAGTTGATTATTGAGAATAGACAGGATGTTTCTTCTGTCTTCAGATGGGTCTGAAGCATAGATTGTATTAGGATTGTGCCCATGCAGGATAATCCCTCGGATCATGGCTTCAGCCATCATGCCGCCCCCAATGAAAGCTATCTTTTTATTTTCATGATTCATTGCATAATAAATTTAGTGTTTTTTTATCTTATTCCCTAGATCCAAATAAAGCCGTGCCTATTCTAATCATATTAGAATGATTTTGGATAGCTATTTCAAGATCATCCGACATGCCCATGGACAATGTATCCATCTCAATTCCTTTTTTGATGAGTGCTTCAAATTCACTTCTCATTTTTTGATAGCTCTGGTTTCTTTGTTCTTCTGATGCTTTGAAAGAAGTCATACCCATTAGTCCTCTTAATTTTAAATTGGGTAATACCTTTATCTTTAAAGCAAAATCATGTAATTGATCAATTGCAAGACTGTTTCTCGTATCGTTTTCTTCTAATTTAACCTGAATGCAGATATTGAGTGGTGGCATTTCTTTTGGCCTAGACTCGTTAAGTCTATTAGCTATCTTATTCCTTGTTAAGGTATGCACCCAATCAAAGTATTTGGCAATTGCTGTTGTTTTATTAGATTGTATGGAGCCTATAAAATGCCAAATTACATCATGTTCAGATTGTTCTATTTTGGGGATGGCTTCTTGTAAGTAATTTTCTCCAAAATTGGTCAAACCCAAACGATAAGCTTTTCCAATATCTGCTAATGATTTTTTTTTGCTGACTGCTACAACTGTCAATTCAGAATCGCCTCTATGAGCCAAGGCTAATGAAGATCTAATCCTTGCTTGTAATGTTTGATGGTTTTTTTCAATGTCAATCATCTGGGTAAATCATCTGAGCATCAAAAACAGGCCCGTCTACACAAACTCTTTTCATAATCTTGCCTTCAGGAAGAGATACTTTAACAGTGCATCCCGAACACCCACCGGTCGCACAAGCCATAAATTCTTCTAGGGATATCTGACAATCAACACCGTAGGATCTAGCAAGTTTAGCAGTCGATCTCAACATGGGTTCTGGACCACACGCATAAATAGCAAGTCTACTTAGATCTTTTTGATCCAATGTTTTGATCCACTGATCAGCTAGATCTGTTACAAAACTTTTGTGGCAACCTTCCAAGCCACTGAGACTGGCTAAACGACAGGGAATATTTTTTTCTTCCATGTCAATAATAGAGGCCCCATTCTCAATTCCATCAATAGACATTGAGGATTTAATAACAGAAAAAGGAAAGGGAGTTTCTGAGCCAAAAAAAGCAACAGGTGAATGCCCTTGATTGAGACTTTTAAGGTATTCTGCTAGGAAAAGTACCGGTGGAATTCCTACACCTCCGCCTATAAGGACTGGAATTTGATGGGTTGTATCATAACGAAAACCATTGCCAATGGGTCCCATGAGATCTACCTCATCACCAGGTTGTAATTGACTTAAAGCTTTCAATCCTGGACCTACAATTCTGTACAAAAACTCAACCCATTGATTTTCTGCATTAGTTCGAAGATAAGACAACGGTCTCCTCAAGAAGACTTGTTTGCCACAATCAATAAAGGCAAATTCTCCTGGTAAGGCTTTTTGAGATGCTTTAGGGGCTTTAAGAGTTAGGATGTATTGATTTTCTTCAAATTGCTGTTGTCGAACAATTATAGATTTTTCCTCAAAAATAGTTACAGCTTCACGAATCATCATGTTGGAAGCTGTTCTTGCATCATCGACAATAGAGCCATTCTTGTTGCAATGCCATTGGTGACTTGTTCTTTAATTACCGAATGTATGCCATCTGCTACAGCATTGGAAATTTCTACACCTCGATTCATGGGTCCTGGATGCATCACGATAACGTTATCCTTGCATGATAATAATCGTTCTTCGGTTAGTCCGTAGTTTTCAAAGTAATCCTTAGGTCCTATTGCAGCTCTCAGACTCTTGATTCTTTCTGTTTGCACTCTAAGTGCCACCACAACATCGGCATTAGTTAGACCTTCATCAAGATTATTGCTGTGTGAGGCATTGGGGTAGTGTTCCATATTGGGTTTGAATTCATCAGGAGTAATCAATGTTAGCTCTTTAACGGACATAGCAGTCAAGCCTTCCGTTAAGGATCTCGCCACTCTTGAATGCTTAATATCTCCTATAATTGCAACCTTTAACCGATCAAAATTCTTTGTGTGTTTTCTTATTGTCAACAGATCCAATAGGCCCTGTGTGGGATGAGATTCATCAGATTCACCAGCATTAATGATATGTGAACCTGGGTTAGTGCTCTTAATCATTTTTTCGAAAATATTTCTTTCCCTATGTCGAATGACAAAATAACTGACTCCCATTGCCTCAAGGGTATTGATAGTATCTATGACTGTTTCACCTTTAGCTCTAGCAGAATGTTCTTCATCAATATTGATAACATCAGCCCCAAGTCTTGTAGCAGCAATTTGGAAGGAGCTTCTGGTTCTGGTACTCGGTTCGAAGAATAAATTTGCCAAGATGGTGCCCTGGAGTATTTTTTCTTTCTCAGTTGGGTAATTATTGTGAGATAAAAAAGACTCTGCTTTATCAAGAAGCTGTAAAATTATCTCTTGATTAAGTTCTTTTAGATAAAGGAGATGCTTCACTTTTTTAATCCGTTGTTATTGCTATTGGCTCATTGAAATTTTTTTGCTAATGGATTTCTAATTGTAAGAATTGTTCTAGAATTATTTTTGCTGCCATACTGTCTACTTGTCCTTTTTTTATTCTTTTTTTCAGTATTCCTTTGCTGCGTTGATCTTTAAGTACTTGCCTTGCCATGCTTGTGCTATAACTTTCATCGAATAGTATTGTGGGCATTGTATAATGTTTTTCTATCACAGACGCAAAATTTTGGATTTTATCGACTAACTTAGAAGTTTGTAAATTCTCTCGACCGGGTGTTCCAATAATGGCTAAATCAGGTTTATAATCATTGATAATTTGGTCCAGCTGACTCCACTGTGGGCATCCATTTTTCATCTCAATGATATTTAGAGCTGTTGCAGTTTGTGTAATACGCTGTGCGATGGCAACCCCCGTTTTTTTTGTTCCATAATCAAAACCAATGAGAACGCTATCGGGTTTTAAATGCATTATTATTTTAGTTGTAAGAAGAGCTTTTATTGGTTAAGCATGACCTATCTGGTCACTGATGTCTGAGGCTTCAATGCCCAATAGGTTAATGGCTTTTTGCCATCGATTTTTATAAGGTACAGTAAACAATATTTCATTATTTGCTGGTGCGTTAATCCATGAACTGGTTTTTAATTCTTGCTCCAATTGCCCAGGTCCCCATCCAGAGTATCCCAGAATAAGCAAAGATTCAGAGGGTCCAAGTCCTGATGATATAGACTTTAATATATCCTTAGAAGTCGTTACGGAAAGACCATTAATGATTGCAGATGTGTTATCCCATGTTCCTTCCTGATGCAAGACAAAGCCTCGTTCCAAACCTACCGGACCTCCTTGAAGAATGGGAAAATTAGCTAATGATTGAGAATTCTCTAGGTCCAATTGATTTAATATATCCGACAAACTTGCCTTCATTGGTCTGTTGATAATGAACCCCAATGATCCAGCCTCATTGTTTTCACAAATATAAGTTACTGTTTGATGAAAATGTGGATCATTCATACTCGGTGATGCAATAAGAAATTGTCCCACTAAATTGGTTTTCAAATTGGATTTATCCACCTGTTAATTGTTCTTCAATGGCATCAAAAAGATCACTGACCACATCATAATCTGCATGTTGTTTTATTTCCCTCATGCCAGTTGGGCAGGTTATATTGATTTCTGTTAGGAAATCACCAATCACATCTATCCCTGCAAAGAAAACGCCACGGGCATTTAACTCTGGACCAATACGATTACAAATATGTTTATCATTCTCACTAAGAGTTTGGGTTTTAGCTTGGGCTCCCGCGTCTAAGTTTCCACGATTATCTATGTCCAAAGGAATACGAGCAAGCAGGATATCTGCATGTTTTCCATTGATTAAATGTATTCTCTTATCCCCATTCTTTATTTCAGGAATGTACAATTGAGCCATCACGGATTCCATGTTTTCTTTGGTGATGGTTTCAAGAATAGAATTGGCATTGAGGTCACCTTCGGTAATCACAAAAATTGATTTACCACCCATGCTATCTAGCGGCTTGACCACAATTTTTTTATGCTGCCCTAAGAAATTTTTTAAGTTCTCAATTGACGACGTTACCAAAGAGGGTGGAGCACACTCTGGGAACTGTGTGATGCTGACTTTCTCATTAAAATTTCTTAAAGACTGAGGACTGTTAATCACGAGGACATTCGATGACTCTGCCAGATCAAGAACATAGGTGGTATAGATATACTCAGTATTAAAAGGTGGGTCTTTTCTCATCAGAACGACATCAAGATCAGCCAATGAAATTCTATTTTTCTCTGATAATTTGAACCAATCGGTTGAACTATCTTTAACAGCTAAATGACAGCCATCACCTATGGCCATACCGTTGTCTATTCTGAGATCCTGTTGTTCAAAATAAATTAAATCATAGGATCGAGATTGGGCTTCCAACAACAGACCAAGCGTTCCGTCTTTTTCTGGAGCAATCCCTGATATCGGATCCATTATGACTGCTAGTTTCCTGTTACTCATAGATTTACATTATTTTTTTATGTCATTCTAAACTAATTACTAAAATCTCCATAAAGATATTGGAGGATACTCAAAGCCATAATGGGTGCAGTCTCTGTTCTCAATAGTCTGGGTCCAGTTTTAATAATTCTATAACCAGATTTTTCTGCCATATTTTTCTCATCACGATTAAAACCTCCTTCTGGACCTATGGCGATTGAAATATTTTTTATTACATTTCCACTAAAGTTTTCTGACCCGGTGGTGTCGAGAAAAAATGATGCTTCCTTTTTATGTTCAGTCAACAAATCTTCAGATAATTCTCTGGGTTCCAATAGTTCCGGCAAGTGTACTCTTCCTGATTGTTCTGCAGCACTAATGGTTATTTTTTCCCAATGATTCATTTTTTTCTGAGTATTTTTAGCATTTAATTTGACAACCATGTTTTTAGTTAACATAGGCACAATACTATTGACCCCCAATTCAGTTGCTTTTTGCATCACTAGATCCATTCGATGGCTCCTGGAGATTGATTGTAAAAGCGTTATATTGACAGGAGACTCAACATCAGGCTTATGACGATCCAACAATTCTATTTCAACAGATTTTCTTTTTTTGTTACTAATCTTAGCATCCCATTCATAGCCACTTTGATCAAAAACAATGATTTTATCCCCAGTTTTTAAACGCAAGACGCGCGTTAAATGATGAGCCGTATCACCTACTAAGATCATTGTCTCTTGATTTTTTTTAATGAAATCGCACAGAAAGCGTTGTTTTCGATAATGCTTCATCTTTAATAATTTCAATCTGGTTAATATCTATACAGACATTAACATGGTAATGACAACTGTATTTAAAATTTTCCTTTTACTCCTATCAATTGGGAGTATTAGGTTTATCGTAATGCTGGCAGTACTCTTTCTCCAATCATTTTCAGTCCTTTCATAGGCTCATCAAACAATCGGATGACTAGATCAGTGAGACCCGCTTTTTTAAATACCTCAAAGCGTTCTAATTCTCGATCTATATCATTCATATCTCCCGCCGAACTGAGTGCCGCAACCAATTTAGAAACAAGCGTTTCAGGAACATTTTTAATTTCACCGGAACGACTAATATAAGCCTTAATAAATTCATTATTTGCACCAGAGTTCCAGTTATCAATCACGATTTGTGCTTCGTCTTTGCTGAGGAAATGTTGGAGTGAGAAAGGAGGTAGTAATGAGCCACGATAAATCAATTCCCTTCTGGCTTCTTTATAAGATGCTTCTTTATCATCTTTGATGTGCCAAGCCCAAAAGTTTCCCACTCTAAAATCCTCAGTGGGAGTCTCTCTGCGTTCCAGACCAATCTTAATATTATCCATGGCTTCATCTAACATTGGCAGGGCGACGTCACTCATTTGTAAAGCATCAGCACATTGAGCGCCCAACCGCAACATTTGTGGTTCTGTTGAACAGGTATAAATTTTAGGAGGAGGTGACTTGGCCCAGGTAAACCCTTGCATGAAAGGTCTGGGAATGGTGAAAATTTCGCCTTCGTATTTTAGATTGAACTTCTTGCCTGCAGCAAGATGTAAAATCTCAACTGCTTCCCTAACTGCCCTAATTATACGAAAAGGTTTTAGCCCATGGCAGTTCCCTTGGGGACACTTATAGTTCATTGCCCCTAAAACACCACCGCCAGCACCAACAGCAATCATAGCCCTGCCATTGGATAACTCATTGAGAGTCAAGACAGCGTTTGCCATCTTTAACGGGTGCATTTCAAAAGGACTTATAGCCAATGGACCTAAGAGAATTTTACTAGTTTTTTGTATTGCTGGCACTAAACTCAAAAAAGGATCCCAGTTCTGGTGGTAACTTGATGACCAAATAGCCCGCACTCCATATTCTTCTGCAGCTACGGCAAGTTCAGCAAACTCATCAGGATGCAAATCTGGCTCTAAGTTTATTTCTATATCCATAATAATCTACCTCTAAATATTTAAACCTTTGGATGCTTCCAAATGATCTCTTCCCCATTGTCTTGTTTTGCGAAGGTCCTGGCAATGACAAACAAAGCATCTGATAATCTATTTAGGTATTTGAACGACTCTTGATTAATTTCTTTTTCATCTGCAAGTTTGCACAACTCTCTCTCAGCTCGTCGACATATTGCCCTTGCTAGATGGCAATGTGCAGAATGGCTGTTCCCGCCAGGTAGAACAAAATCTTTTAAGGGAGGCAGTGTTTCATTGAGGTCATTAATAAAATTTTCGACAGCCACAACATTGTTTTGATCAATACTTTTAAATTGAGGAGCTGCTATTTCTCCACAAATATTGAAAATATTTTGCTGAACTTCAGCAAGAAACGATTCTATGGTTAAGGGTATTTCAGTGCAAGTGATGACAATACCAATGGCAGCATTTAACTCATCCAGTGTGCCAAAGACTTCAACTTGTTGATTGTATTTTGGAACGCGCTCATTGTTACCAAGATCTGTTAAACCATCGTCGCCTTTTCTGGTAAAAATTTTTGTTAGCCGATTGCCCACACCTGTTCCTTGTAATGCTACGTCCTTATCTTATCTTTTATAATGCAATTGAGGCAATAAAATTAATACTCAGGCTGATAAACAACTTCTAGGAAAACTTTTCTTTTCGCCGTGTTATAACCATCAGCCAATACGTAGGTCTCATCTGTGATATTTTGGACTACTGTCCTCATTAACCAGGCTTCATTGAAATGATATTGTAAGGTCATATTAGCCAGAGTATAACCATCAAGTTTAACTCCACCAAAATCTGTTCTAGAGCCACTCTCAAAAAGATTCAGATTAACATCCAGCGCACCAAAGGAGCGCCTTAGACCTAGGGAGAGTGTTTTTTTAGCTCTCCTTAAAAGAACTTCACCGGTCGAATTATTTTTTGGATTTTGCAATTTTGTATTGAAAGAAATATTCCAATTATTCACCAGCCATTGGAGACGACTCTCAATACCCCGAGTTCTTGTTTGTTCTATGTTATAGAGTTTGAAGTCAGAATAATCAAAAGCAATGAGATCTTCTATTTGATTGTTAAAAGCTGAGAATTCAATGCTTATATTATTGGTTGGAGTTAGAACAAAACCTAATCCAACATTCTTAGATTCCTCTGGAGTGAGTTCCTGATTTCCACCAAAACCATATAGATCAAAGCCGGAAGGGTTTCTTATGGCTGTTCCAGAATTGATAAAAAGTCTTAACATTGGGTTAATCGTATAGCCATATTCGAGATTCCAAGTTGCTTTATCGTCAATTTCTTCTTTGTTACTTAGTCTGGCTGCCGCAAGAAATCGGTGTCTGCCGAGAGCAATTATATCTTCAAGATACAAGGCTTTTGATTGTTTGTTGGTATCGACTATCAGTCCGTAATTGTTTGCTTCAAATGATTCATCTGCCCAATATGTACCCATTACAATTTGATGATTTTTATTGACTTGAAAATTGTTTTGCCACTCAAAAAATAGTTTTCTACTGTCATTGAAATCAACCAAATCATTTTGATCTAAATCATCCGTCGTGAAGCCAATATTCAAATTTGATGTCCATAGTTCACTCATTGTTTTATTGATATCAATAGAACCTGACAGATTCATAAAATCTTGACTTACAGGGCTTTGAAAGAAGTCTAGATATTCTGTGGTACCTGAACTGAACCAAATATTAGAATGGATGAACCAGTCGTCTTCGGTGAAATTTAAAAAAGCATTAAGGGAATCATTATTATGACCGCTATTAATATCACTTCCCTGTTTTGCAGGAAAGCCATCAGTTCTATATTGATTGAAGTGTAATCCTCCTTGAAGTTTCTCAGCTGTGAATTGACCACTAAGATCCAACATACTGGTTTGGTCTGAACCCATTTTATAACCGATTTGATAACCAGACTGGAATGTTTGATTGGTAATGATATTAATGACTCCACCAATGGCATTTGATCCGTACAAACTGGTTCTTGGGGCTTTGATAATTTCTATTCGGTCAATGATATTTGGATTAATATTCTGAATCGCTGCTATCCCTGTTGCCATGTCATTTATTTTGATGCCATTGACTAGCACTAGTGTGTGATTACTATTTGCACCTTGCATAAAGACTGAAGTTAGTTGACCAGATCCACCATTGGTGGCTATATCAAATCCAGCCATTATCTGGAGTATTTCAGATATATTATTGGCTCCAGACAGGGCAATATCTTCGGCATCAATAATGATGATTGGCACTAAAATATTGTCTTCAGGCAAGCTTGTTTTTGTGGCAGTCACAACGAGATTATCGATAATGATCTCAGTTTCTGAGAAAGAGTGCTGTGCAAAAGTTATCAGAACTACTGCAAACAAATAGATGGCTTTGTTAAATCTCATATTCATTGCCTAAATAAAACTACATTCAAAACCAGTTCTATGGGAGTTACACAAGCAAATAGCGCCTATTTGCACCCACCGTACCAGTTGTTGAGTCGGTCTCCGGGCTGACGAGTGGTATTTTCTTTCCAATATACCTTCCCATATTTCTACAGTGGTTTGAACAGATCAACTGTCCAGCTATTGGATTTTACTCGATCACCGTTGCGGGGGCAGCACTGGAATTTTGTATTCACCAGTTTCCCAATCCAATCATGGTGATTAGAAACTCAGTAGTAAATACTACAACTTTATTTTATGGCAATGTCAAACAATTATGGTTGAAGCCTGGTGATGATCCAATTGTTAGTTGCTTCAACACGGTTATCATGGATAGATAAATCACGTTTAAAATGAAGGCGATCATGCAGCCTATCTTTGCGGTTTTTCCACAATTCAACTTCATCAGTCCAAAAGTGATAGCCTCCCCAATTTGATGGTCGAGGTATTTTTTTACCGATTGTAGACATGGAGTCATCTTCTATTTCAAACTGATCCAGGGTCTCATTGAATTGATGGTCAAGCGCTTGGCGGTCTTTAACAGGACTGCTTTGATTACTTGCCCAAGCCCCTATTTGGCTACCAAGTGGGCGTGACGCAAAGTATTCATCACTCTCCTCATTAGGAGATTGAATAATTTTCCCCTTAATTCTTACTTGATAGCCCAACTTATCCCAATGAAAAACAGCAGAGGATTTTGAGTTATCTTTAATCTCAATGCCTTTAACAGAATTATAATTAGTAAAAAAAACTATATACCCTTGTTCGATATTTATTTCATTACATAAGAGCATCCTGACATTTGGTTCTCCTTTGGAATTGACAGTAGCCAATGCCATTGAATTTGGGTTGGGTTGCAATTCCGATTCAATTGCTTCCTGCAGCCATGATTTTAAAACTGTAAGTGGGTTTTTTATTGAAGATTGATTTATTATCTTAGACATAATGTAATAATCGATTTGATATAATAAGTCTCCACTAAGAATCATACCAGCCTTAAGGAGCCAGCGAAAAAATTCTTCGTAATTTATTATAACTTTTTGAATAACTACCAATGAAGGACTGTAATGTATGACTGATCTTAAAGTACTCAGAGAACAACTCACTGATGTGGACATGCAGATCATTGATCTTATTCATCAACGCCAGTCATTGTCTATAAAGATTGGCTCAATCAAAAGAAAAGCAGGTCAACCAACTCAAGATTTTTTACGAGAAAAACAGGTCTTAGAATTAGCTGCAGATTATGCAGAAAAATTGAATATGCAACCCGATGTTATCGTTGATGTAATGCAACTTTTAATTAAGAGCTCATTGCGAACTCAGGAGAAAGCAAGGGTCCAGGAAGAAGGACAAGGCAGTGGTCAATCGGCATTGGTTATCGGTGGCGCAGGTAGAATGGGTAATTGGTTTGTAGAATTTTTGAAATCTCAAGGTTTTGAGGTATTTATAGCAGATCCCAAAGCCGAATGTGATGAAGTTAAAACTTTTGCATCATGGAAGTCACTGGAAGATAATTTCGATATCACTGTTGTAGCAGCACCTCTCAGAGAATCATTAACAATTTTAAATGAAATCCTTGAAGAAGGTAGAAGTGGACTTATTTTTGATATTGGATCTTTGAAGACACCGTTGAAAAAGACCTTATGGCAAATGTCTAAAAAAGGCATCAAGGTAACATCTATACATCCGATGTTTGGCCCAGATACAGATTTACTGACTGGTAAACACATCATCTTTATGAATGTTGGTTCAACGGAGTCATTGCAAGAAGCACAAAAACTTTTTGAAGCAACAACTGCTCAACAAATAGAAATGTCACTTGAGAATCATGATTATGCCATTTCATACGTTCTCGGGTTATCACATGTGCTTAATATAGCTTTTGCAAAAGCCCTTTATTCTAGTGGAGAGAATAAGGATTTGCTCACTAATTTGTCTAGTACCACATTTAAAGACCAACTAGATGTTGCGAAAAGAGTAACTGATGAAAACCCTCATCTGTATTATGAAATTCAATATTTGAATGAATTTAGTCTAAAAACAATCTCAGAACTCAGTAACGCTATTAAAGAAATTTTTGATTTTATAAGTTCTGGAGATGAAGATAAATTTGTTCAATTGATGGAACAGGGTAGATCTTATTTCTCAGAGAAATAACTATTATGACTGATGTAATTGATCAACAGGGCTATAGGGCTAATGTTGGTATAGTTTTAATTAATAATCGGCAAGAACTATTTTTTGCAAAAAGGAAACACCAGCGTGGTTGGCAATTTCCACAAGGAGGTATCAGGATTGGAGAATCTCTGACATCTGCAATGTATCGAGAGCTGTTGGAAGAAACAGGTCTAACAAAAGACCATGTTGAAGTCATCTATCAATCTAAAGAATGGTATCAATATAAAATTCCTAAAAATTTTTTAAAAAAGCTGAACAATGCTTCACCTCAGGTCGTTGGTCAGAAACAGAAATGGTTTTTAGTCAAACTCAATGGCTCAGATGAATTAGTGGACTTGACCTGTGATTCAAAAAAAAATCAAGAATTTGATGAGTGGAAATGGGTTAATCCTTCAATCCCAGCAAAAGAAGTGGTTTGGTTCAAACAAGACGTCTATGAAAAGGTTTTGAACGAATTCCTAACTTTTCTTTGAAAGTTCATTTTACAACTGCAATCAGATAACATGGATACTATGTCAGTAAAAGCAGACAACAACATAGGCACCGAAGCTATTATATTTACGGATGCTGCTGCCATGAAAGTAGGGTCGTTACTATCTGAAGAGGAAAACCCGAATTTAAATTTAAGAGTGTATGTAACCGGAGGTGGTTGTGCCGGTTTTCAGTACGGATTTTCCTTTGATGAAAGCAAAGAGGAGGATGATACTGAGGTGATAAAGAGAGGGGTGAGACTTGTGGTAGATCCAATGAGTATTCAGTATTTAACCGGGGCCGAAATTGACTTTCAAGAAGATCTTCAAGGTGCTAGGTTTGTCATAAAAAATCCTAATGCTGCAACTACATGCAGTTGTGGTTCTTCTTTTTCATAATCAGAAGATTAATATTTTCTTTTAAGTAGCAAGGAGGGATTTCAGCGGTGACACATCAGACACTCCATAGCACTAAGAATATTCGAAATATTGCTGTGGTAGGCCATGCAGGGTCCGGAAAAACCACACTGATCGAAGCCCTGCTAGAAAAGTCAGGAGCTATTCAATCAGCCGGGAGTGTCGACAAGGGTACCACAGTTTGTGATTTCACAGACCAAGAGAAGCGCCTCCAACACTCACTCGATGTGAGCACATGTTATCTTGAAACCGATGGCACTTTCATCAATCTGCTCGACACTCCTGGATATCCGGATTTCATGGGACGCGCCTTGAGTGTGTTACCCGCTGTCGATACCGCGGCGATTGTTGTCAATGCCCAAACAGGTATCGAACTTATTACTCAACGCATGATGGACTTCAGTGCACAACGCAAACTCTGTCGGCTTATCATTATTAACAAAATCGATGCAGAAAATATAAACCTACAAGACATATTTAAAGAAATTAGAACAACATTTGGCCGACAATGCCTGCCACTAAATCTACCTGCGCAACAAGGAAAAGCCATAGCAGATTGTTTCTTTGAATCCACAGATGAAACACCAGACTTCGCTTCTGTGGAAGCAGCCCATACGGAAATCGTTGACCAAGTCGTGGAGCTAGATGATGAACTTATGGAAGCCTATCTGGAGCAGGATGAGGACATCAATCCGGATCAGCTCCATGATCCGTTTGAGCGTGCCTTGCGGGCCGGCCACTTAATTCCTGTCTGCTTCGTTTCATCTGATACAGGTGTCGGTATTCAACAATTGTTACGTATTTTATCCAAGCTCATGCCAAGTCCGATGGAGGGAAATCCTCCGGAATTCTTTAATGATCAAGGGGAAAAAAAAGCTATCATAATGAGTGCGGGCGACATGGATGGCCATTTTGTAGGCCATGTCTTCAAGGTCAACGTTGATCCTTATATAGGTCGACTCGCGACCTTTCGAGTCCATCAAGGTTCAATTAGCAAGGGTGATCAGGTTTTTATCGGTGATCAACGAAAAACAGTAAGACTTGCTCATTTGTATCAAGCCCAGGGTAAAGATCTTAAAGAAATTTCAACCGCAGTATCAGGGGATCTTTGTTCTGTCTCAAAAATAGAAGACCTTCGTTTCGATACTGTTGTTCATTCCAGTCACGATGAAGATGAACTGCACATGAAGTCTATGCCAATGCCACCACCCATGTATGGCGTGGCCTTGGAACTCATGAAACGGGGTCAGGAAAAAAAGTTGTCAGACGCATTGAATAAGCTGACCACAGAGGATCCAAGCGTGAAGGTAGAATTCAATGCTCAGGTAAATGAGACCGTGCTTCGAGGGATGGGTGAGCTACATCTCCGTGTTGCGCTTGAGTGTATGAGGAAAGAGTTCGGCATCAATATCTCCACTCACCCACCCAAGATAGCTTACTTGGAGACTATAACCTGTCAAGCTGAGGGTCACCATCGACATAAAAAGCAGACAGGCGGTGCAGGACAGTTTGGAGAAGTATTCTTGAGAATTGAACCATTACCACGAGGTAGTGGGTTTGAATTTTCCAATAAAGTTGTTGGTGGCAATATACCGAGGCAGTTCATACCTGCAGTGGAGAAGGGTGTTAAACAAGTGCTCGACGAAGGTGCTATTGCTGGTTATCCGTTGCAGGACGTGAAGGTCATTGTCTACGATGGTAAACACCACCCGGTGGATTCCAAGGAAGTTGCATTCGTCGCCGCGGGTAAACGTGCTTTCTCTGACGCTATTTCCAAAGCAAAACCCATGGTGCTGGAGCCAATTGCTAAAATAGAGGTCACTATCCCTAGTAGCTATGTGGGCGATATCACTGGCCATTTGTCTGGCATTCGAGGTCGAATCGCTGGTAGTGTCGCAATTGCAGGAAATAGGGTGAGAATATCAGCAGAAGTGCCATTGGCGGAGCTCGGAGACTACCAGACCACACTCAAATCACTCACAGGAGGTGAGGGCACTTTCGCTATGGAACTTGATCACTATGAAAAAACCCCGCCGGCTGCACAAAAAGATTTGGAAAAAGCTTTCCGACCTGACATCTCATAGAGAATGCAAACAGATAAGGGAGGGATAT
>Ga0208641_1000187_pt1 | contig 44810 bp, 37 predicted proteins | sample ETN02SmetaG_2_FD_185789 | JGI IMG/M metagenome (GOLD analysis project Ga0208641, IMG submission 185789) | Marine microbial and viral communities from oxygen minimum zone, Eastern Pacific Ocean - ETNP2014F10-02SV253 (SPAdes) (version 2) | ecosystem: Environmental > Aquatic > Marine > Oceanic ... | reverse complement strand
ACCATCGTCATTAGAGACGTTAGTTGCCCGGTTTTGTAACTGCTCGTCATCGCCATTATAGGCCATGTCGATACCGTGTTCTTCACCGCCAACAATCTGCATGGCGACTTCTCCAAAGCCATGACCTGCACCAACATATGTTGATCCTGTGTCATCCTTCAGATAAAAGCTGAAACCAGCTAAATCTTCCTGCTTGCTGACCTTAATCACGTCTACGTGATATATTCCGTCACTGCCTTCTTGTACGAAGAAAGTGGCTATAGGTGCCGATTCTCCTTGCTCTAGGAAACTGGCTGCCCAAACGTACAGCACAGCTGCCAAGACCACAGTAATTGCCACCATCAAAATGACGGCAATAACGGGAGATACACCCTCGTCGTTCTTTACTATTCTGTGTTCCATGGTTGCGTCCTCTCTTTGACAGTTGTATCATAGGCATAAACTGCCGGACCCTGACATTTCACGGTATGTATATAAAGTCTAATGTTGACTTTCCAATATAAAATACGGCCTAGTATGGCTTCGCTAGAAAAACACGCCTAGTGGTCGGTTTCCCCGTGATAGCGCATGGTACCTTCTTCTTGTAGGCTTCTGTTGAATCTCCTAGGAATGAGAGGTCCGTACCTTTCTCAATCATCTCTGCCTCCGCATCATTACCATCAAACGCCATTTCATAGACCATTCCCTTCTCGATTGCTTGATCGAATATGAGGTCAGTACCATCAACCATGAATGCAGGCAATGTCTTGATCCTGGAATTGAAATGGTCCGAACTCTGCTGCTTCATTTCTTCTCCTACGATGTCCAGTTCGGAACGGACTGTGTCCACCAGATTGTCCATTGAATGACTCTGTTTTCCACCCGTTCTGCGAACGCACATTACTGAATTGTTAGCCAGGTCCCTAGGCCCTATTTCCATGCGCAATGGAACTCCCTTAATCTCCCAATCATAATACTTCTGGCCTGGCCTGATGTCTCGGGAATCCAGTCTAACCCGGATACCGGCAGCCTTCAACTCCGAGGTTATCCTCTCGGATTCGGATATCACATCTGATGAATCTCCCTTCGATATAATTGGAATCACGACCACCTGGACTGGGGCCACCGAAGGTGGCATGACCAGACCCCTGTCATCCCCATGACTGGCGACTATGGCGCCCAATAGTCTCTCGGACATACCATAGGTGGTCTGGTGAACATATTGCTGACTACCGGAGGCATCTTCATATGTAATGTCGAAGGCACGCGCCCACTGATCCCGATAATGGTGTACTGAAGCGACCTGCAAAGTACGGCCGTCTGGCATCACGACATCGATAGCTATGGTGTACCAGGCACCCGGGAAAGTGTCCCAGACCGGACGCTTGGTCACCAGAACAGGTAATTTCAATTCATTCATCAGGTTCTCAACTATTTCCAGATCCTCCTCAATCTGGCGGGTTGCATCGGCCTCATCAATGTGGGCCGTATGGGCCTCGAAGAAGTGAATTTCCCGGACCCTGATGAATGACCTTGTCTGCTTGGTCTCGTACCTGAATGTATTGACTATCTGGTAAGTCTTCAGCGGTAAATCTGCATGTGACCTGATCCACAATGGAAACATTGTGTACATTGCAGTCTCACTGGTTGGTCTGAGGAACATCGCCTTGTCAAGTTCGGCCTCTCCAGCATGGCGGATCCAATAGACCTCATTCGCAAAACCCTCTGGCTCCCCCTCCATCCTGAGTTCGGAAGGGTCAACTCCCTTTTCCCGGGCTGTCTTAAGCAATGAGACCAGCCTGTTCTCCTTTTCCAATAAATCCTCTGGTATCAATAATGGAAAATTGACCTCTCCGTGATCGGTGCGCTCCATCTCTTGATGGGTTACATCATCAATCAGGCGCATGGTTTTCCAACCATAGGGCCTCCAGACATCCATGCCCTTGATGGGGTATCTCTTGTCCACTAGCTCAGCGGCCTCAACTATGAATGGATACCATTCTCTGAAGTCTGATTTTGGTGGAATCCCGCGTTTGGCCGCAGCTGGTGTCTCACTCATGCCCAAGGCGTGCTTTATTTTGCTGTAATTAACCCTTGCTCTTCTTTTTCGGGGGTGCCCTCGTCTGCTTAGTATAGGACTCCCAAATCTTACCTGCAGTGTATGGCCCCAATAAAATCAACATAATAGAGAACCCCAGCATTCCACGGCAGCCAGGGGGTGCCTTCTCATAATTATCTGGCTGTGTTACTCGAAGCTTGATCAAACCGAACCATGGCAATTCACCTCTTGCCATTCCGACAATCCAATCCGGATCAACTGTTTGGACTCTAGCCCCTGTGATGTCATAATGTGTTATTTGGTCTGGGCTAGGGTTTCCATTTGAATCTCCTTTTGTCACATATCCTGAACTTTGAAGGGCTTCGGGTTCAATGGTTCCACATTGTGGTGGATCAAACGTAGGATGGGCACACAATTTATCGTCATTGAAATCTTTCAAAGTTATAGAACCATAAAAAGTTCGGCCGACCTCAGGTACATGATAGGTCTTATTTTCCGCATCTACGTCCACCCAGAACATGGCTCTATGGATAACTGGTGTGACCGATTGACCGTTATAAGTTCTAATTCCATTCTTGTAATAGACTATGACGTCCCCATAGTCTCCATATTTCTCGTAGCCCGTGTCCTTTCCTTCCAGATAGGTAACGATGTCCTTCTTTCCAGCTTCTTTGACAATAACCAAATCGCCAGTATCTATGGTTCCTAGATGGGTGTAACCCGGTTCTGCATATAATGAATTATTATCATGTTCCATCGAACCTGATTCTATGACCACCATCGGTGGCCAGTTCCCACTGTAAGCAAAGGTCAGCAAGAACACCAAGACAACGCAGCCTATCGCTATTCCAACATCCTTTACAGTATCAGGCAAGTGCAACTCGTCAAATTTAGCCATCTAAGGATACCTATAGTGACTTACGGGGTCTCTTGACTTTTTTAACTTTTCGGACTCGCTTGCGTTTACTGTGGCTGGAACTTGATTGACCAAAATCTGTGGAAAGATCATCACTAACCATCTTGATTCCAGAGTCGTCGTCGCTATCATCGGAAGGTTCTTCAGGTGGAGGCTCGCTAAAATCGCCAAGGAGATCATCCAACGGATCATCTCCACTCGTATCCTCGACAGGAGGTGGAGGCGTGAATTGCTCAGGTTCTGGGGGGGCTGCACTTTCTGCCATTTTCATTTCACCACCACATGACGGGCATTTGCCCCACTTTTCCTGGAAAGTCTTACCGCAAGACGTACATGCAAACTCCGATGAACTGCTAGGCTGTGGAGAAGGTGCTGGAACACTTTGGCTTGTATCTGGGGCAGCTTGATCCTTATCGACATATGGATTAAATCCATCTGAGCCACCCAGCAGGTCGTCTAAATCCTCAGTTTTGGATTTGGACACTTCAGAATTTGGCTGGTTGGCTAATTCAGGATTGGATGTCTCGCCTCCCAATTTTCTACGCTGCTCGGCGTAGAATGCGTCCCTCTCAGCAAACACTTCTTTCGTTTCGTCTGAATAATCGAATTTTTTCTTTTCTTCCTTTTTCCTACCGAACCAAGCCATTGTGTGCTAGATACCCGCAATAAATAAAATGTTTGGTTTAGAATAGGGGGTAGTCGCCTGTAATTGAATCTATTTCGGAATCTGCTGCGGGACCAATGCCCAGGCAGGTGACCGTACCTGCTGGAACTTCGGTCAAACCAGCATCTGTCACAAGACTTGAAACTAAACCGACTTCCCTAGCATGCTGCTGTAGATCCCGGAGGGTCGATTCATTCTGTCCTTTGACTACCACTTTCTTCTGGCCTTCATCAAACCACTTTTTGAAATTGGATGAGTCTGACTTTTTTGATTTGAGGGCGCAATTAACTGCAGCGTGGGCCGCTTGCGCTGCCATCTTGCCCTTTGATATACCTAAATCTGTCCTGACAACAACGACCATCTTGTATTCCAAAATCTACTCACCGTCATCACTTTCCCCGCCAGGGTCAACGGATTCCTCCAGAATCACATCTGCGGAGAGACCTTCACCTTCACCAGGGCGATTAAGTGCTTGATCCAATTCGGCCATCCTAGAATCGATATCTGCTAAATCTGCGAGCAGTGTCTTTTCCTTCTTCTCGTAGTATTTTTTCATCATCGAGCTACCAATATTTTTTCTAGTCTCGGATTCCTGCAATTTACGTTTCACATTATCTCTATCATGCTTCAAACCTTGAAGCTCTATCAGCTCTGCAGGTATGAATTTACCCGCTACTGCCAGTTCGGACTCGATGCGGAGGCCCGGTGGGGCCCTAGCCAAAGATGGATGAACATTGGCCATCCAGGGATAGGCGCCTCTGAACCATCCGATTCCAAAAAATAGTAAAGTTGCAGCAGTTAGTGATGCAGTGACGAAAAATGTCTGGAAATATCCTTTGTCTCCATCTGACCAGCCCTCCCAATCAGGAGCATTACCCAGAGAAGGATTGCCCAGAACGAAGCCTATCAATATGACAACGCAGATTGACATTGCCATTCCTAAAGTAACTCTATACAAGGTATCAAACTCCTCATCCAATTCACCCCTACGGGGAAACATCGCCTGAATGAGAGTGTAACCTGGAAGGAACAGAACCAGCAAAAGGCCGGCAACTACTCTAATCCAGTTTATCTCTTCCATCAATGCTCCAGATTAAGCCCGTTAAAAACGTCTACCGTTGCCAAAACCTCTACGATAACCGTGTGGTTCCGCCCCGTTGCGCCGATATGAAGACTGATGTTTCAGAACTTCCCAGCGCGATCTGCATTCGCATTCAAGTCCCTTCAGATTACCATGACCTAGTCTGTGTTCCTTAAGTGCATCCAGAATCTGGCCGTTACAATCATTGCAATTATGGGCTCCCCGGCGCGTTCCTCCGCCTGTTGGGTCAGAATATACTTTGGCTGGCAGATCCTTACATCGTTCCAAGACTTCCACGACCGACCACAACCAAGGGGCAGTCCATTCATTTCTGAACCACAATTTCTCAACTACTGTATTCTTCTGGACATTGACGGGATTAATTGATATCTTATCTACATAGGGTGCTGCATCGGTCGCTGACTGGACCGCATCTTCAATCGCATCTCTTTCACCGAGATATGGCGGTTTCAGCAGTACGTATGCCTTGACCTCAGCTCCATTTTCATGAGCGGTTTTACAAACTTTGACAAAATGTGGCCACCGTAATCTTTTGTTCACAGACTTGTCCAGAACAACCGGATTGGACGACTCTAGGCCAATTGCAATCTCGATCTTGGGTGAATTTGAATAGTTGAAATGCTTGGGGTGGACAAATTCCGGAAGAGATTCTACCAGAACTTTCTCAATCCCCATATCAGCCATATCTGACATTACGTCATTTGCAAAGTCCAGTGGCACCTCTGTCGGGTCCAGAAATGATCCTGAGGTGTAGATTTTAGCATATCTTTTACCTTTCAGGGAATGTCGAATCTTCTCCCATTGTGAATGAAGCATATCATTACTCACTCCTCCTGGAACTGTATCGTTAAAATATCCACACATCGAACAGCCTTCCTTGATTGACCAATAACACCCTCTGGTCCTGAGGATAGCGACTCCAGCCTCTACTACTTCTTCGCCCAGAACTTCCTCTTCAGTCCATCTGGCAACTGGTTGATCCAAAGGGTGTTCTCTAGGTATTGATTTGGACTCGTTAACAAATTGGGTCAACGGAACAAAGGCCTTAGGCATGATGTCTCACCTCCACTGCAAGACCTCGACTCATAGAGAGCATTTCCTCGGGATTCATCCTGGCAAATCCAACTCCAGTTACTTTCCCATTTTGTTTGATAACTACTTGATCGCCGATAACCCAATGTCCATCATAACTTTTTACACCGACTGCAAACAGATCTCCCACTAACTTGAAATCTTCTGCTGTGACCGATGGTCCGCCATTGGACGCATACTTTACCGCACCTGTCAAGGTCAGACCAAGACCTCCTACTCTCGGTGAGATCGTTGCCAGATCTCCACATCTCAATTTGTAAGGCATATGTCCGCTTATTTCGGATTCAGTCAGAAATGGGGATGATTCACCGTACTGGAATTTAGCAAGTCCGATTGCTTCGCCTTTGGCCCTATCCTTGGAACTCAAAACCGGTATTTCAGCGATAGCTGTGCGAGTGACCTCCTGTAAATTTTTCAATCCTTCGAAGGATGATGGTTTCTCGGATTCGGTATCTATTGTATCTACTTTCCTTTCTCTCAACAATTCGGTTATTATTCTAGATGAAGAACCGGCGTGTACGATTGCTCTGAGATAATGTTTTTCGGGTTTCAGTCTGGAAAATTGTTCCCTCAGCATTTGAACCTCGGACGCATTCCAGTCCCCAGTCACCGCTATGTCGTAGTGAGCGGCCGGATAACAAAATTCTAGTTCACGAGGTACCAATCCCAGAGGAGAGGTTACAGAAACAGTGTGTAAGGTCAAATAATTGTCGACTTCTTTGATTGTATTGTAGAATCGCTTGTGACTACTGCTCTTGAAATACGGTTTTCGGGCCGAACAGGGAAGAACTAACAACACCATATTCTTGGCTGGTGGCACATAATCTAATAATCTCTGTTGGAAGTCAACAACTGATGGATTTTCAAGGCTCAAATTGTTGGCCCGTATCATGACGGTGCGCCTAGCTCCCTTCTCTATTAACAGGGAAGTTGAATAGTGCAGAATCTGAGCAACCCTTGGATTATGGAGACTGGTCACTTCCACCAATTCCCTCAAAGTTCCATTCATGATAGAAGTCCGAATTTTCAGGAGCCATCTTTCCAGTTCTTCTTGATTTTGGGATTGTAAATCCTTTGTTTTTATGTTAACTTTTGTCCACGAACCATCATCAAGTGCCCAGCCAGTAGCGCTTCTCAACTCAACATTCAGATCATCAAAGATGTCCACGCCCAGATAAGCTAGAATTGGTATGTCTGATGGTTCAACTGCCGGAGCATAAAGTAATCTTGAATATCCAGCTTCTTTCCTGAAATGTGATGCAATCTCCACCAACTTCTGAGGTTGTAATGAAGATGCATGGTCCAGAACAGCTATTTCCTCGGACAATTGCAGATAAGGGGCCTTGTTTGAATCGAGGCCAAGGGGTTTGGGTGGCAGATCAACAGGTTTACCAATCTTAATCGTTCCACCTGAAATCAAATCTTGCGTGTCTGTCAGATCTTCTCTGGATATCACATGAGGAGTCTGTAGACTATCGTCTATCTGTAAAAGACGCGCCAATCCCTCGTGAGCCAGAGGTTCCATACTATACAATCCCATTAAGGGCTATATATTGGAATTCTTTTCTATTCTTATTCTTCCAGTTCTCTTGGGGGTTCTGTACCAGAGTAATCGTCCTTGATACCTTCCTTAGAAACCGTCTCGGCTGCTTCCTGAACCTCTTCCTTGATAGACTCTATCTCTGCCGCCATTTCCTCAGCAGTCGGAATTGGCCCTAAAATGTCATCTGTCTTACCAAGTGCAGCTTCCATATCTTTAATCCCAGATAATTCGCGATCACCGGCCTTCTTAGAGTAGCCAACGTATTCCGAAGCACCTTCCAACAGTTTGGAAATTTCGAATGGAATAACGAATTTGGTTGCTGGACCGCTACCTAACTCTTTCAAGGAATCAAGACTCAATACAGTAAGGGCCTTGGAATCAAGTGCAGAAGCACCCATAGCGGTTATTCTCAAACCTTGGGCTTCTCCTTGCCTTTCCAAGATAGTCTTGGTTCGCTCTCCTTGTGCTTCCAGAACTTTAGCTTGTCTTACACCCTCGGCCTCGAGAATTCGGGACTGCTTGTCACCTTCGGCACTCAGAATGGCAGATCTCTTTTCGCCGTCAGCTTTCAGGATAGCTGCTCGTCTTTCACGCTCGGCTGAGGTCTGCTCTTCCATTGCGGCCTTTACATTTGGAGATGGGTCAACTTCCCTAATCTCTACATTGTCAACTTTTATGCCCCAGGGGTCGGTCTCAATATCCAGCTTGTCTCTGAGGATTGCATTTATCTTGTCCCGGCTGGAAAATATCTCATCCAGTTCCATGTCACCAACAACCCCTCTGAGAGTGGTCTGAGACATGTTGACAATAGCTGACCTGTAGTTCGCCACATTCAGTACTGCCTTCTTAGCGTCTGCCACTCTGTAATACACTACGGCATCCACCATCGTTGGCGAGTTATCCTTCGTAATCACCTCTTGACGAGGAACATCAAGGACCTGAATACGAAGATCTATCTTGAAAACCACCGTAATCAATGGAACTACAAAATTCCATCCTGGATTGAGCATGGCATAAAACTTACCCAATCGTAGCGCGACTCCAGCTTCATACTGCTCGATCTGAATAATCGTGGTCCATAAAATTACGACCGTGACGACTATCAGAATCAACAGCAAAACAAAGAACGATCCTACATCCATATTTTTCTCCTATTTTCTCCTATTATTTATTCCTTGGGTTCCACGGTCAGAGTAATACCTTCCGCGCTCACGACTTTTACACTAATGCCGACTGACAGGTCTGATTCTGAGATCGCTCTCATCTCTTCCCTATCTACTCTTACCTTACCTAAAGAATCGGGTGTGATTGCCTTGGTTACCTTTCCACTCATACCTACAAATGATTCAATACTCATCTCACTAGGTGTGTCAGGGGTTGCAAAGGTCTGATAGAACTTTACAGTCCCATACAATGAACCCAAACCAACCACTAGACCTATCGGTAATAGCCAAATACCGGTTACGATATCAAAAGACATCAAAATACCTAATGCTATCAAGACAGTACCGGGTACTGCAACCAAAAATCCGGGCATTGTTGCCTCTACTAGGAAAAGCAGAATACCAATTATGATAAACGCCAGTCCTATTTCGGTTCCCATTAATTCTTCGGCCATGGTTAGCTCCTATCTTATCCACGACACGTGGAGTATATAAGAGATTTTCAAAAATATTTTTTGAAGATGAGGGATTTACAGATCTTTCCAGTATTTCTCGAGCTTGTCAAGGGAACGCACAACCACGCCATCATCTGTAAACAGAATAATGCAGTAATCTTTCCGGAGTCCAGGGTGAGACAGTTTTTTACCACCTATATTTATCCCCCGAAGTTCGGGACCAAAAGCCACTTTTTCATCGACTACCCTGTATATCTTGCGGCCTGAAACGGAGGTGTGAACCAAGAAACCTGCGGAGGCCAAAGCTTTGAATCTATGACGGAGGAGAGAATCTTTCTTTTGCAATTCTTCTGTGTTCTCCGGTTTGAATATTGTTTTGGCACAATCAGTAACTGTTGAATCAAGATGATCTGCGACAAAGGCTAAAACTGCTATATCCAAGTCATCTAAGAAACTCATTAGAAGGTATCCTGTACCTCAACACTTCTTACCAAAGAAGGACATTATGGTGCTTCCATCAGGTGATGAGACGTCAACCATAGTGAAACTAATCAATACTCCCAAAAGAACGATAAATGTGTTCAGTAGTAGAACTCCCATCTCAACTGAATTTGCCCAAGCAGGTAACACTGGCACTGGAATGGCAGGAGCCGTTCTTACCTTGCGATACCCGACGAAATCTTTTATTTCTTCATCCATCTTATTCACCTTAGAGTAATGACCTCGTCCACATATTTAAAGAATTTTCAAAAATAATTTTTGAACAACTCTAAAATAACTGAAGGCAATCGAACATTATGACTGGAGTGTTAGATCTAAATCAATATATGATCCGGGAGAAGTTCTGGAAAATATTCGGTAATAAATTCTGGTTCGAAGACGTTAATGAAAAAAGATACGGTTTCTGTGAACAGAAACGATTCAAATTAAAGGAAGATATTCGAATATACGTGGATGAATCGAAGAGTCAAGAATGGCTGAAGATTAAGCAAAAACAAATGGTTGATGCTTGGGGTGGCTACGATATCATGGATTCAGAATCTGGCGAGCATATAGGTACGGTAAGACGGAAATTCTGGGCATCTGTTCTTCGAACAAGGTGGCACCTTCTCGATGCTGCTGGGAACGAAATTGGAATGTTAATCGAGGATAGTATGGGATATGCCTTGGCTAGGCGCATTTTGCTTGGAATACTGTTACCAAAGAAATTTCATATTGAAATCGGTGGAGGGGGCGAATTCGTAACAATGAGACAGATGTTCAATCCATTCATCAAGAAACTGGTCGTGAATATTCCACCTAGTCATCCACTTGATAGAAGATTCATTGCTGGTCTAGCTATAGTAATAGCTGCTATTGATGGACGAGGAAAGTAGCCTTACTGACTGAAATATTTAATCGCTGCGCTTCGCACGACCCATATAAGAGTAAAACCGAAGACAACCATTGCATATGTGGAAGAAGACAGGTCCACGGTACCATCTGTCGTACCAATCAAGGTCACGATTGTCAGAAAGATAACCAGTATCCCTGCGAACCATTGGAATTCCTTTTGTAAATCTTCCTTGGATGTGCTACCCGATCCAAGGTTTTTGACACTGTAACTTATCGCTAGCCAGCTTACTACAAAGGCTCCAATTGCAATCGCTACCTCAGTTGGTTCAGAAGTACCGCCATAAACCAGAAGGATCAAAAAGGCAACAAGAGTACCTGAGACCCAAGTCAGTTCTTTCTGTAGGTTTTCGTCCATGTTAAGAACCAAATCCGTCTTGCGAAGAGATGGGGGCTGTCCAGTACTGAGCAACCACAAATGTGTCGGCCGCAAAATCATGCAAACCTTGCTTCCGTTCTGTAAAACCAATCATGACAAATGCTAACCAACTAATTGCATTCAGACCAGGAATCGAGGTCTGAACTAAATAAACTAATGTTCTAATGAAAGAAGTACTCATCTTTATTTTTCCACCACTTGCATCAACTACTTTCATGCCAAGTATATACTTGCCAATAGTGCCTTGATAATCTGAACCTTCCATGAGGGGCTTGTAGAGAAGTGATGCTATGATAAACCCTAGTAGTGCTAGAATAATAAAACCAGAAACTGCCTCTGGACCTAGTAGGGATTCTATTACAATTCCCAAAAGAAGAGCAAGACCTACTGCTGCACTAATCACTATCACTGTATCCAAAATAAATGCCACCAATCTTATCCAGAAACCTTTGAAAGGACTGCCTGAAGTATAGCTTGGCAGTTGCCCCACAGAAGGGTGGATTTGGTCCATACTGTCCCTAAACACCTTTGCTATATAAGGAATTTTCAAAAAGATTTTTTGAAAGAGAATAACACATCTTTATTAAACAACGATTCTAAATGTGACCTGTGAAAAATAAACGTGTTGATTACAAAGCTTCCGAATTAAGGCGAAAGGACCTAGTCGAATCACCAGTGGAAATGTTCCGCATATGGTTTGATCAAGTGGAAGGAATGCATCCCTTCGAATCAACCGCCATGACCTTGTCAACCGCTAACAAGGATGGAAAACCATCCAGCAGAGTCGTGCTCCTGAAAGGATATGACGAGAATGGATTTGTATTCTATACCAATTACGAGAGCAGAAAAGGTCGGGAAATAGAGGAAAATCCATATGGTTCCCTGAATTTCTACTGGCCAAGTCAAGAGAGGCAGATTAGGATAAATGGAAAATTAAGAAAGGTTTCCCGTTCCAGATCTGAAAAATATTTTCATTCAAGGCCACTTCGGAGCCAGATCGCAGCACTGGCATCCAATCAGAGTGGCGTGATTGAAAACCGAGATGTTCTCAAAAAGAAATTTGATGAATTGGAAAAGGAATTTGAGGGAAAGGTAATCCCCTTACCTGATAATTGGGGCGGTTACAGGCTGGAACATCGAAGCGTAGAATTCTGGCAAGGAAGGCGTGATCGGATGCATGACCGATTCGTCTACACTAAGAATGGCACCATTTGGCAGATGGAAAGGCTGGCACCCTAATAGGATTCTAAGTCAGGAATTGTAGTTTTTTCGCGCAATATTATATACCCCTCTTTTCTCCAGACAAACCCTTGTGTCGACTATTTGATGCTAGTCTATGATGCAGGGAACGTTCGTGCACTCGATCTTGAAGCTTATAGACCGGGGAAGTTGGCATAGGCACTAGTCTCCTCACAGTGAGACATAACGTGTCAATGATTGTCAGATCATACGCAAACCCGGACGAATGTTGAAGCCGACGGCTACAGCAGTTACTACGCCACCTGGTGGATGACTAGGCTCGGTTGCCGAAGAAGGTCGTGCCAAGCAGCGATATGCTTCGGGGAGGCGCATGGAGCCTTTGATCCGAAGATTGCCGAATGGGACTTCTCGAACCCTAGTGGTTCAATCCGAAAGGATGGGGAACGCCCTGAATTGAAACATCTTAGTAAGGGCAGGAAAAGAAATCAAATGAGATGAGGTTAGTAAAGGCGATCGAACACCTCATAGGGCAATCCGAATCTTCTGATGAGAATCAGTAGAAATGTGGAGTGGTCTGTTTACATCTTAACACTGTTATCCGAATTTCGTGTGGAACACCGGTGCCATAGAGGGTGATAGCCCCGTAGGAGACACCGTGAAAGATGATTTTCAGGACCCAAGAGTAGCGTGCATTGGATATTGCGCGTGAATACGGGAGGTACTAACTTCCAACCCTAAATACAAACCGAGACCGATAGCGCAATAGTAGCGTGAGCGAAAGTTGTAAAGCATCCCTGGCGGGAGATTAATAAGACCCTGAAATCAGGTGGTTACAGACTGGTATGGCGTGCAAGGGATTAAGCGGTTACACCTAACCGTACCGACGTCATGCCGTTCGATTCGAAAATTGATCCGTGGAGTTCCTATCATTGGCGAGGTTAAGTACGCAGGTACGAAGCCGTAGGGAAACCGATAGCCCGCAGCGCAAGCGAGGGGCAAGGTGCGCTCGCCTGAAGTCAATGGTTGGATACCCGAAGCCGGTCGATCTATGCCTGGGCAGGGTGAAGCCTTTCGGAAGAAGGGTGGAGGCCCGCACCAGTACTGATGTGCAAATCGTTTGGATGACCTGGGTATAGGGGCGAAAGACCAATCTAGACCGGTAATAGCTGGTTCCTCTCGAAACTGCTCGCAGGCAGACCTCAGCTGAGACGGGGCATGCGGTAGAGCACTGATTGCGTGTTTAGGAAGCGAAAGTTTTCGGCATGCTGTCAAACTCCGAATGTGTGTCCGTTGTAGAAGCTGGGCAGTGAGGGCATCGGGGTAAGCTTGATGTCCATAAGGAAAACAAACCAGACCAAAGTTAAGGTCCCTAAGTAACAGCTAAGTGTTAAAGAACAAATAGTGTTTGAAGGCATAGACAGCTGGAAGGTTGGCTTAGAGGCAGCCATCCTTTAAAGAGTTCGTAACAGATCACCAGTCAAGTCTCTGAGCCTAGAAAATGGACGGGACTAAGTTGTTCACCGATACTTTGGGCCACCGAAAGGTGATGCGGTAGAGAGGCGTCGTGCGCGGGTGGAAGTGGGGCCGTGAGGTCCTGTGGACCGCGTTCGAATGATAATCATGGAAATAGTAGTAGCGTAGATGGGTGAGAATCCCATCCGCCGGAGGGGCTAGGGTTCCTCGACGATGTTCATCAGTCGAGGGTTAGTCGGTCCTAAGGTTCCCCCTAACAGGAGGAATCGAAAGGGAAGCAGGTTAAAATTCCTGCACCAATTCACATTTTGTCCATTTCCTGACACATCGGGTCCAGTGGAACACTCTTGTCTGAGTGTTGCCTTCAGCAATAAATTTGTGGAGTACCGTAATGGTGAGAAACAAACTAAGCTGTTGGGAGGCGAAGTATTTCGCTTCTGCTCTAGCCTGGTGTCCGTGAAAAGGGATCTGGAGTCGTGTGAGTTGTCCGTACCGAGATCTGACACAGGTGCCCCTAGGTGAGTAGCCTAAGGCGTCGCGGCAGAATCCGGGCGAGGGAATTCGGCAAATTAGCCCCGTACCTTTGGTATAAGGGGTGCCAGCTCTGTAGAGAGCTGGTCGCAGTGACTAGGGAGCTCCGACTGTTTACTAAAAACACAGGTGGCTGCTAGTCCGTAAGGATGAGTATAGCCGCTGAATCCTGCCCAGTGGCGGTATCTGAAACCCGGTTACAACCGGACGAAGGACCGCTAAACGGCGGGGGTAACTATGACCCTCTTAAGGTAGCGTAATACCTTGTCGCTTAATTGGCGACTTGCACGAACGGCCTAACGAGAGCTCTACTGTCCCCGCCCGGAGCCCGATGAAATTGACTTACTGGCGCACAGTCCAGTACGTCCCAGCCGCAAGCGAAGACCCCGTGGAGCTTTACTGCAACCTGCCGTTGTGGCACGAGTTGTTATGTGTAGAGTAGCCGGGAGACATTACACAGGTGCGAGCGCTAGCTCGTCGCCGAGTCACTGATGAAACACCGTCCTTTTCGATTCGTCCCACTCACCTCTTCGGAGGAACCCCGGTAGGCGGGCAGTTTGGGTGGGGCGCCACTCCCTCGAAAATTTAACAAGGGAGCCCAAAGGTCAGCTTAGGTAGGTCAGGAATCTACCGTTAAGTGCAAGGGCAAAAGCTGGCTTGACGTGGTTTGGCAACACAACAAACCACGATGCGAAAGCAGGGCCTAGCGAACCAACCAGCGCCGTTAGTAGGTGCGGTTGATAACAGAAAAGTTACCCCGGGGATAACTGAGTTGTCTGGAGCAAGAGCCCACATCGACCTCCAGGCTTGCTACTTCGATGTCGTCTCTTCCTATCCTGGGTGTGCAGAAGCACCCAAGGGTGGGGTTGTTCGCCCATTAAAAGGGATCGTGAGATGGGTTTAGACCGTCGTGAGACAGGTTTGTTGCTATGTGCTGGGACTGTCCAATACCTGAGGGGAAGGATCCTCTAGTACGAGAGGAACGAGGGTTCGCAGCCACTAGTTTACCAGTTGTCTGACAAGGCACCGCTGGGCAGCCACGCTGTAAGGGATAAGAGCTGAAAGCATCTAAGCTCGAAACCCGCCTCAAAACGAGGTATTATGACACTTATAGAAGATAAGTTAGATAGGACCGGGGTGTAAGCACCGAGAGTATCAGTGTTACTGGAAACCACTACTTCGGTAGAGGTGAAAGGTGACACTTCGAGGTGTTCAGCCCGTCGGTTACTAATAGTCACAACTGCTACTTTACCGTCGGCTTCAACCGTAAAAGGGTTTGCGTATGTACTCCATTTTTTGAAGAGAATGGATTCTAGCCTGGAGGCCAGGTCATCTGCCTTTCACCAATTAAATGTAAGTGAATATGGAATACCGTTTGCTGCCCATGGCCATTACAATTGAAAACCGTTCGATATCCTGATTCAGCAAAACCTCTCTCTGCAGCTATTTGCTTGGCGGCTATGAATATCTCACCCACGGTTTGCTTATGATTATCCTCTAGATCGTTCAAAGTGGAAATGTGCTCCTTGGGAATTATCAAAATATGAGTAGGGGCTGTCGGATTGATATCGTTGAATGCCATAACGTGCTCGTTCTCATACACTATCTCTCCTGGAATCTCACCATCTCTTATCTTGCAAAAAAGACAATCACCCATGGAGAGGGAATCCCGGCGTGTTTATAGACTCTACATCAAGTGCAAATGACCGGCAATCGAACCCATGGCCGTTCCGGTCTCGAAAGCTATGTTGGAGCCCGTTAATTCAAAATGGTAATTCGAAGCTTTCAGAAAAGACTTGGGAAGGCCTTTAGGGCCTAATCCCACGATCATGCACAATCTTCCGTCTGGAAGTTCCAACTTATTTGCATCCGGGTTTGCAGTAGTGGCGACCTTTGAACCCGCCCATGATTCATCTACATCCTTATCGAAGAAGCGCACGCGTTGGTTAGAGAACAAAGATGACAGATAGCCTTCATTGGGCAATCTCATTTCCTTTTTGACTTCATTCATTAACTTCTCAGATTCAACCTTGGGGAAGCCTATCAATGCCAGATCCAAATCGAAGGCGGAACACAGGTTAGCAGCCTTGTGAATCGCTTTGAAATGTGGATGGTTCCATTTCCCACCATAGGTATTTAAAAGACCAAGCGTATGTTTACCACTTTTCACAACCTCTGATAATTCTGGAATAGTTTTAGACAGTTTTGAAGAATCTGCGCCCTGTAACCTGTCAGTAGTTACCTTAAGTTTGTACAGTAATTTTTCCTTTTTGTCTGAGGATTGTAAAGATTCTATCAGCTGTTTGGCATTTGATGCAAATTTGTTTGCCTCGTTTGAGAAACCTTTGCGATCTGCGCGTGCTGTAAGCGCCAACATTATTGAAGGGGATGTGCTAGAAACTGACGCGACTTCAACTAGGTCTGATGAGGAAGAACAAATTCTTACCAGATATCTAAGTATATCTTCTGAATTCTGGGACTGGAGAGCTAGACTCAGAGCCGTGGGATTGGTTTGAATTCTGGCTTTATCTAATTGAAAATGGAGATAGCCTAGCAACCTAGCCCTCAAATCTCCTTTGATATCAGACAATCTAGAAACCAGCTGATCTATCGGTTTTCGCTTTATCCAGATCCTAATAATGGCCTTGGAAGACTCGAACGGATATTGCTTCAATTCAAGTGTATGGGAAAGCAATGTTCCAAGTAATTCGTCAGGATAATTTTTAGAATACTTTACAAAGAAATCCTTTATCTGTTCTTCTTTTTCCTTCAAAGATAAAAGGAGAACTTCTTCAAACCTTCTTTTTCTTTGATTCGTGTCAGATACAGTTTTTAGACTTTTTGAAATTTCACCAAGCAATTCAAGCTTGCGCCAGGCCTGTGTTACCTTATTGGATTCCTTAAGGGCCAATTCAAATATCTTTTGAGATTTTTTACCATTTATTGATGAAGATATAGAAGCAAGACTCAAGGAATGGTAATACGGATCATTGATGCTTTGGGCTAGGGGGATAAGGCCTTCTGGAGACTCTCCACGCTTAATTTGTCTGGCGATTTTTCTGGCTATTGAGGGATTGTGGTTTTTCGAGGCCAAACGTTGATACGATGGGGGAAAGCAAAGGTTAAGGCTTGTCCGTTCTTCTTTAAGTATTATTTTGTGATTTTTAAGATGTTTTATTACATCCGCAAACTATAAAATCAAACATCTGCTCCAAACATTATGATTAGCCTCACAGAATCAGCAGCCGAGAAGATAAACAAGGCCGTTAACGAGCAGGAAATGGAAGATAAACACCTCAGAGTCGGTGTCTTTCCAGGTGGCTGTGGTGGTGGTTATCAATATGCTCTGGGTTTTGACGCTCAGGGCGAGGGAGATAGCACTTTCGAATCACAGGGTTTGAAACTCATTGTAAACAACGATGATGTCGACAAAATCAAGGGTACTGAGATAGATTACGTTGTATCTGAGATGGGAGAAGGTTTCCGGGTCAACAATCCAAATCCTGCCCCAGAGGGAAAGAAGGGAGAATGTGGTTGTGGCGATGGCGGTTGTTGCTAAGAATCCTGAAGAATAATGGTAAACCAAATCAGCAGAACGGATAGTCTAGCTACCCAAGTTTTTTCACTGGTCACTGTGGCCGTCATGATTAGCAGTTCATACCTGCTCTATATGCAAGATGTTGAAGAAATGGATTATGATATGAGGGTCCCTGTCTGGGCCAGAAATCAACAACCTTTCGATACTACACAATCATATAGTTTCGTACTTCAACAAGGGCCTTACGAGCGGATGGGAGCAGCTGACTCATGGGAGGCTCTGGAACATGTTATGATTCCTTACAACCTGCCTGAAACGGAAGGGGGTGCGGCTGTAGACCCTCAGTGTGTTCTGAATTTTGATCCGGATAAATGCCCACATATCAGTTTAGCCTATTGGAGACCGGAAGTACCTAGCGGAATGAAGGTTCCCGTAATTGCTGAGATTGGACCTTACTTTGGTGAGGAATCTGCAGGAACGGCAGATATCACAACCCCTGGTAGTTGGCTTGGGGTAGGTATATTACAAAATCTGTTACCTCATGGGTTTGCCTTTGCTCAGGTCTCAGTGAGTGGAACTGGGCTGTCAAATCACTGTATGGACCTGATGGGATTCTCTGAACAAGAGGGAATCAATGCAGCAGTGGAGTGGTTAGGGACACAGGATTGGTCCAATGGCAACGTTGGCCTAATCGGAAAATCGTACGATGGCTCAACTCCCTGGCAGGCTGCAATGTATGGTAACGAATACCTGAAGACTATTGTTCCTATCTCGGGACTGATTGGAGTCAGGGAACTGATGTGGAAGAATGGGTCATCAGAAGCTAGAGCTCCATTCATGCACAATGTCGTTTATGGTTCCTATGGATTCAGCTCCGAGAAAGAAGATGAGAATCTACAGAATGCGTGTCAAGATTACTTGTTGGGGCCAATCCATGCTACCAATGGGTATGTTTTCGCTGGAAACGAATTCGTTGAGAGCTATTGGTCAGAAAGATATTTCTTGGATCGGGTGCTGAATAATTATAGAGGGTCCATATACATAGTGCAAGGATTCCATGATTGGAATGTTGACCCTCATATGGCAGTTCCAACCATCAATACATTGCTGGATCATGGAATAGAGGCAAAAGTTCTGATGGGGCAGTGGGATCACGATTATCCGGATAGACCTGATTACCAGAAGGACCGGTCCGACCCCGGAAGGGGCTCTGAGGCTTACCCTGAGATGGTAAGATTTGACTGGATGCAGGATCTACTGGAATGGTTTACCTATTACCTCCAAGAAAAAGGGCCCAAACCAAGTCTCTATCTTGAGATACAGAACAATCGCGGAGAATGGAGGGTCGAAGAACGGTATCCTGCAACTGATTCTAAAACTGTTGAGTTTGACCTCGGGGGAAATTTGACACTTATTGAAGAAGGCGGGTTCGGAACAACTGTCTACCCTGGTATGGAAGCCGTAGATGACTGGATAGTTTTTGAAACGGGGACCTTTGATTATGATTTCAGATTCGGAGGATTGCCTCAATTGCATTTACAGGTAACCCCTCAGGGTTCCGGTGGGTCTCTCTACGCCTATATGGAGGATTGTTCGGCTGATAACGAATGCATTCATGTGGGGCATGCAATCATGGATCTTAGATATCACGAAGGTGGAACGGATTACCAGACTGTCATTCCTGGAGTTGAGATTACTGCCAAAATGGAATTCTTTGCTATGGATATATTGATTCCTGAAGGTCACTATATTCGTCTCTCTTTGAGAGATATCGGAGAGGATTACCTTCCTTCCAGTACTGAAGCTGCAGTAGACATCGAACTGGGAGAGGATAGTGTACTCAGATTGCACGAGATAAACGTCGGCAACAAGATATTCTTTGAACCCCCTGTTTGTATGCACGAAGACTGCCTAGAAGAGTGATATCTCTTATATCACTGCTCTTCTGGAGAAACAATGAAACGTTTTGATTCGGTGGCTATTGCATTTCTGTTTTTGATGCCGGCTTTGGCAGGTTGTCTTGAAAATGAGGGCACGGACAGAATCTCAGCTGATGATATTGCGGTAAATCCTGGGACTATGATTGCAGGTGAATTCCAGCCGCTTGTAATTACTGCAAAGAAAGACCTTTCGGTTTTCATCCCCAACTTAGTTATTGATCCAGTCTCCAACTATGTTCAGAACGGCACTGTACTGGATATGAGGATTGGGGAAACCCAGCAGTTGATTTCATTAGCTCCACCAAGAATTGATTCCACTTTTGTCTTTCTATCTGGATATGGTACAGTTAACTGGCCAATTAGAAATTCAAATGAGAGTTGGGATCAATGGGTCAATAGGAATGGGATGAAGGAAGATGGTATGGCAGTTACCAGAGTAGCCCCATCTGAAGGAACATCACTTGATAGTCTGAATCTGACCAAAAATAAGGGTGCAACTGTTGTTCCCATCAGAATCTCTGTGGATAGGCCAATCTCGGCAGCATATTCTATAGATGAAGGTGGCTTGTTCTCTACTGGTTTTGTCGATGGTCGAACGGTATACAACAACATTGCTAGAATAACTGATGATTCTTTGGGGGCACCTCCAGATTTTGCTACGGGATATTTAGACCGATGGGCGGGACAAGGAAATTTAGCCTATGAAGACGCTGCACAATTTTTAATTGCTGAAATGACGGCTTATGGTCTTCGCGTAGAAACGCAGAGATTTGATTTGACTGATGTTTTGGGAAATCAGAATCCTGAAGCATACAATATTTGTGGGTTTAGAGATGGAACTCTATACGCTGATGAATGGTTGGTATTTGGAGCCCATTTTGATATAGCTCCTCCTACAAACGCTGGACTGGTCGATCCGCATGACACTGGTTCAAGGACGTACGGGACAAGATATGGAGCGTACGACAACACTGCGGGAACATCGATGGTGCTAGCTACAGCCGAAGCAATGGCAGATATGCCCTATGACACTCGAAGGACGATGGTCTTCTGTCTGTGGTCCGGTGAAGAAGGAGGAAAGCGAGGCAGTGACTATTGGACCGAGACGTTAGATGATAATCACCCAGGAGTAACTGTAACGAATTACATCAATCTTGACATGGCCGGAGTCAACTGGCCAGGTGGTGGTGGCGCCCCCTGTGATGATGAACATGGAGGTGACGGAAACTGTGATCCTGACCCACAACCCGATACAGGCGGATATCCTAAGGATAGTGAGGTATGGCCTATGAGAATTTACATTGGGCCTTCACTGAACTACAATAAAATCGACCAGCCAGATATGGTTTATCTCAGTCAGTGGATTGGGGCCGATGCGATCAATGTTTCAATGCAGCAGGATATTCTGGTTGGATCTGATAATAATAGCGATAGTACCTGGAAATACGATGTGTGGTTAGAAAAGAATCGACCTGAAGTAATAATCTACGAGGACACTACTGCCCGAAGTGATCATGCGTCCTTTCAGGATAATCTAGGTACCATTACTCTTGGTTATGGAGGGTTGGTAGACGGCTACTGGTGTTACCACCAAACCTGTGACACTTTAGAGGAGATGGAGGATTGGATGGACACTCAAGCCAAAGCGTATGGAAACAACGCGACTGGAACTAACAATTTAGTTAATTCTCTGGATATGATAACCTGGTGGGCCACCTACAGTTTCTTCCATATGGATGAAAGACCGATTCTGAACGTCTACTTGGATTAGATAAACGAAGTGTAGTCTTCAAAATTCTTCTTTCCTAGGACCGGGACTTTCACATTTTCGGCCGGAAAACCTGTGACTAGAATAATGAATGCTCGTTCATTTTTGCCCCTTCGCAGAATACGGCGAAGAAAATTCATTGGGCTGGGAGTATGGGTCAGAGTCACTAGGCCTGCATTGTGAAGTGCCGTGATCAGTATTCCTGTAGCTATACCCACGGATTCTGAAACATAATAATTCTTGATTTTGTTATCATCTATGTCCAAACTGTAGGACTCGGCAAAAACGACTATCAAATAAGGCGCGATCTCGAGAAATGGCTTATTCTCGTCGGTTTCCAACGGAGCTAAAGCTTCCAGCCACTCCTTAGAGGCTCTTTTATTATAGAGCAAACGTTCCTCCTCCTCTGCAGCTTTACGAATATCTGTTTTTGTGTCAGGATCTGTAACCACCACAAAGTGCCAAGGCTGATGATTGGCACCACTTGGTGAACTCCCTGCAGCCTTGATACAGTTCTCGATTATGTCTCTAGGAACAGGCTTATCAGAAAAATCCCTGACAGTTCGCCTTCTTACAATTCCCTTCAAGAATTCCTTTGACCGTTTTTGCATTTCCTCTATAGAATATTGTCTATAACTGCTATAAGGTTCAAAAAGATGATTGGTCATAGGCTATTATCCCGTTTTTTGGATAAAAGACTTTGTATTGGTGGCTTGATACATCCCTGTGAGCGAGACGATTGACTGGAATGATTTTATCAAAGTCGACATGAGGGTCGGGAGGATAGTCGATGTCAGGGATTTCCCAGAGGCCAGAAAACCAGCTTACATCCTGACAGTAGATTTTGGCCCCTTGGGTATCCGTAAGACATCTGCACAGATTACGAACTACACGAAGGAAGAATTACTGAGTAGAGATGTGGTTGCAGTCTTCAACTTCCCACCTAAGCAAATAGGCCCACTAATGTCAGAGATTCTAGTCCTTGGGGGTGTGGAAAAGGATGGTACCGTTCGTCTTTTGAAACCTGACCCTGATTGTGAACTAGGAAGTCGTGTTGCATGAACCCATATCTTGCTCTAACCAGACCCGGGAATATGATTCTGACTGCAATAGCAGTAATCGCAGGGTCGTTCATTGCAGCTGGACCTGAAATCATGGACTTCCAGATTGAAGTCGCCATCTGTTGCGTATGCTCAATGATACTAGTCGGTGGGGGTAATGCACTAAATGATTACAACGATCGGAAAACTGACAAGGAGAACCACCCCGAACGGCCAATACCTTCAGGGTCCATCTCCGCCGATACGGCCTCAATATATGCACAGGCACTTCTGGGCTCGGGACTCCTGATACTCCTTTTTGCTCTTGAGAATAAAATGCCCTTTGTTATCGCATTAATCGGAATACTACTACTAACTGCGTACGAAAACGGACTGAAGGCGGCTGGAATCTCGGGCAATATTACTGTCGGCCTGATGTCGGGTGCAGTATTCCTGTTTGCAGGAATGGCTGTTAACGACCCAGGGCCTACTCTATGGATGTTTGGTCTGGCAGTTCTTGCTACGATAACCCGTGAGATTATCAAGGACATACAGGATCTGGAAGGTGATAGGGACAGGCGTACTCTTCCAGCCAGTATCGGAATTGAAAATTCCATGAGGGTGGCCATTCTATTCCTGTTAATTGCTATCGGACTGAGCTATACTGCAATGGATCAATTCGATGGTATGGCCTCCAATGCTTACTTGGGGGGAATAACCTTGGCCAACGGAACCATGCTTTTTGGAATTTACAATGCAAAGCAGGAGGACTATTTTGGAGGCCAGAAGAATCTCAAACAGGGAATGGGTATTGCAATGCTCGCTTTCATTGCGGCTGCCGGTCTAAGTTAGGTTATTTTTGTGGGCTTATATTAATATATGTGCATATATACATATAATTAATGAATATTCTCGTTTTCAAGGCTCTGGGAAACGAAACCAGATTGAAAATAGTACAAACTTTAATGATCAAAGAGCACAATGTAACTGATCTGACCCGAATCTCGAGGAAAGATCAGACCACCGTATCAAGACATCTTGCCACGCTATCAAATGCTAGGATAATAAATCAGAAACGGATTGGAAGAAACATATTTTATAGTATAATCAATCCTGAAATGAAAGAATGGCTTAAATCGACGATAAGTATAAAAAAGGAAAGTAAGGTTGAGGGCATACTAAGGAACAGAATTCAGAATTTCTTGAATGAACAAAGGAAAGACCAAAATGAATGACGAACAAAAGGAACTCAATGAAGAAAAATTGCTGCGTTTGAAGAGACTCAGTCACAATTTGGATGAGGCTATCACTATCCCAGGTACTGAACGCAAAATAGGCATTGATCCCATAATCGGCCTTATTCCTGGCGGAGGTGATCTAATCGGAGGAGTGCTTTCTATCTACATTATGCATGCTGGGATTAAGATGGGAATGCCAAAAGCCACCATTATTCGAATGTTCGGCAATGTGGCTCTGGAATTTGTTATTGGGTGCATACCGATTATAGGTGATTTATTTGATGCCGCGTGGAAATCAAACCAGAGGAACGTGAAACTTATTGAAGATTCAGTAATGTCTGAGGAAAAAAATACAATATTCGGATATCTCTTGATTGGAGTCTTGATTAAAATTCTAACAGGTGTAATTTTACTTGCAATCGTGCTATTAGTATAGAAAAGCACCTTAATTTGGGAGCGTATCCACTATCTAGTAGCTAAAAAAATGATTCGCTACTTGAAATTATGCTTTACCAAGAATACGGTACATTCCGGTGCTACAGGTGCCGCATGATCCCTTCATTGCTTTGCGACCGTTTTTCATTGTAACCTCGTTTCCGTTCTCTATTTCTCTCTTGTGTTTGCACTTTACGCAATATCCTTCCATATTCTACAAGCACAGAATCATCGATATAAAGCAACCGGCAAGGTGATTTTAGTGACCGTGAGAGATTAGGGTTGTCAAAAATACCAAAATCATGCCAAAAATCACAAACCAAGTGGGTGCCTCATTTTCATGATCATGACTATGGACTTCAGGAAGGACATCGACCGTTGCAACATAGATAAAAGTGCCTGCTGAAAACATCAAAGCTAGGCCTATGTTATCGTCGGTAGCAAAGGTGGAATCCTGTAATGTAAAAAAAGATAGAATTGCTACTATCGGTGAAGATAAAGCAAATAGAAGCAGATACATTTGTGATTTCATCTTATCGATCTTGATGTGTTGTAAAAAGGAGGAAAGGCCAAAAGCCGCTGGTCCTTTGTGAAGCATTATTGCAACGAATACAATCAAACCCGTTTCAGTGCTGCTTGAAACCGAAGCTCCAACTGCAAGGCCGTCTACAGCAGCATGGATTATCAATCCAATTGTTGCCGAAAGACCCAATAGATGTTTATCTTCATCATGATGAACGGCATGAGGAAGTCCGAATATTTCCAGTAGAAGCATCAATACAAAACCACCCAATATTGCTAAACCCATTGTCGATGGTTCAACATGGCTCTCTTCTCCCTCTTCATGTTCTTCGCCCTCTTTTTCTTCTTCCTCTTCATGGCCTTCAAAAATTTCTAAAGCTTCTGGAATTATTACAAGAAAAGCTGAACCAATCAAAACGCCCGCTCCTATTGCAGTCAATTGTTTTAAACGAATGGACGACAGGTCTAAACTCATAGGAATATAACCAAACATAGCGACTGCAACGAACATTATTGCTGCAAACACGAAGATTAATGTTTGGGATTCCATAGATTACTTGGCAAATATCATGCCGCCACTATTAAAAGATTTGAATTCAAGAGCATTTCCGCACGGATCCAAGAAAAACATGGTGGCTTGTTCACCAGATTCACCTTTGAAACGGATATGGGGCTCTATGATGAATTTTATCCCAGACTCGGTCAGACGTTTGGCTAACTCATTCCAATCATTTATCTCGAGAATTACACCAAAATGGCTGGCTGGGACGTTATCTCCGTCAACCGGATTAGTTTGGACAGTCTCAAGCTCATCAACCAAGTGTGCTACTACCTGATGGCCATACATATCAAAATCGATCCAGCGATCTGAACTGCGGCCTTCTTTGCATCCTAGTATGGTAGTATAAAACTCACGAGTTTTATCCAGATTATCAACAGGAAAGGCGAGATGAAACGGTCGCATAATATGGTAATAATGCCTTCTTTTTAGGAATTCGCTTAAGACAAGCCGGATGAGGAAGTCTGAGCCATGAATTCTAACCTCCGAATAGGACTTTGCACCTTGTGTCTTGCTATTCCTGTTGTTTTGAATTACAAGCTGCTTTGGCGTCATGTTTATCTAGAATTTAACATAGTCTTAATCTTGTCGTTTCTGTTTTCTGGGTTTTTTATTCTCGGTTGCTGTACAGCAATGATAATGTATCATATTACTAGTGAAGACGGTCTGCTTGACCAAATATTACATTTACGAGGTCGGATTAAAACTAGAAAAAATAGGCGCCGTTAGGACCTATAACTCCTCGATGAAGGCTATAGTGCCGCCGCCTTTCCTCCTTTGGCCCTTGATTACGTCAAAGCTTACGTAACTTATAATGATGTAACGGTGAGCTATTCAGGGCGACGCGCATCACCCCGATACCAGTACCGGCCCGCCACCCCAAGAACAATTATTCCAATAACCCCCAAAGACGCGTAGATTAGCATTTTGTCGGTCCCTACCAGAATGGCATGTAGGGCCACTACTAGAACTGCAGCTACAGTGAGTATCCTCTGATGTACAATCTTCCATTCGCTAGGGCTGCGACGGCGAATATAGGGAATCATGTAGTAGCCATGCAGGGTAAGCAACCCAAACAACAGCAACGCCCCCCATCCAAGCCAGAGGTGCAAGCCCCAATTTTTCCATCCGAGACTGGAATATGGTCCCAGTACTGCGTGGAGTCCATGGAACAGACCCAGTAGTAACAATCCCAAAGATATCCAGCCATGGAATTGAACACGATTCAGCCCACGCTGTGAGAAAACATCATCCAGATATTGCCTTAATTCTGGATAACCTCCTGAAATTGCAGAGACGACCAGCAGTCCAAGGCAGAGTAGGCCAGCTGTCCGGCCAAAAAGTTGAAAAGTATCTTCCTGTTCTGAACGGGGAACGGGAAGAGATGCCAGGGTGAGATTGAAAATCTCTACATGTCCGTCCTCATTCACCCACTGAACAGGAAGAAGGACAGTGATATTCTGAGAGGCACTAAGATCAAGACTCACCGTAATCGGTTTACCAGGTTCCAGACGAAACTCATTGATATTCACGTTAACATCTATTTCAGAGGAATAAACTGCCCCAAAAGTCACATTCTCCAAGGTTTCCCCTTCGCTCCAGAGTAGTAGTTCATAAGTTGATGGTTTGTCTGCCGTGAAGACCATCAGGGGTGTAGAAACACGCAGTGGCACATCTCTCACAATCACTGATTCTGATGCCATGTATTGTCTGAATTGGTAGGTGTCTTTCTGAGGTGTGTTATGAGAGAAATATGCAGTCCCTGTCAGTTCCATTATCAGAGTTTCTTCTGTCTCGCTGGACCCAGTAGCCAGGGACCAGCTGGCAGTTGCGTCTTCTCCTTTCACCAACTGTCCAAGCTCTTGTAGTGGCAATGATTCAAGAGCTAGTTCTCCCGGGTCCAGAGCTACCCCCACCCCTCCTGTACTGTGAGGGTAACCATCATCATATCTGTCTTCTGGTTTTAGTGGCTGGCCGTGGTTCAGTACAGTGCCATAGATTGCGAAGGTGGAATTAACCGGGATTTCTCGCGGTGTGGTGAGGACCAGTTCCGGAGATGTCCAAATTTTATGACAACTGTCACATGCTTTTGTATCTTCGCTGGTCTGTTCATCTTCTGCCTGCAACCCTTCTGTACTCACGACGGTTGCTAATGCAACCACGAGCATCATGGATAGCCAGAAATAGTCCTGTATTCTTCCTCTCCTAGGCCTTGATGGCTGCCCCATATCTACTTTCGGCTCAGAAATAAAGCGCCCCCCAAGAACACTCCTGTCACGGCAGTTGCAATGATGAGACCGGGTGTGAACACGACCGTAGCTTCTGCGCTAGAACTTCCTACTACGAAAGCAATGCGTTGCGGCTCCAAGGTCAAGTTTTCCTCTTCTAGGAGCAGTACTCCTCTCATTTCGATAATGTGCTCCCCTGCCGGCAGCAGTCCGCTCCAGGAGATGGTGTTGTTACCTGGTTGCAAGGTAAACTGCCGATCAAAGAGCTGGTGTGAAGCATCGTTGTCGGGGTCAAGCCACAGTTCCAGCCGTACCTGATGGGGGAAAGATAACTCCCATTCAGTCAGCAGGGTTATCGTGATTGGTGTTTCCGCTCGAGGTGCAAGATGTGAAAGCGTGACACTGGACAATTGCAATTGTTCTTCAGGCGCCAGAGATAGAAGGTCGAACTCGAGTTCATTGGCCGAGCCCGGAGCTTCTACTTCCAATCTATAGGTTTCTTCCCCCGGCAGGGGGAGGAAGGTCAGGTTCAGGATCTGGGTCTCTCCTCCTTCCATTACGAATTCCGTTCCAGTGCGATTGCCATCCGACATGATCAACCAAAGATGACCTGCTACAGGTGTGTGATTCAGCTCACTCAACTCTACTTCTAGCCACACGGGAAAGTGTTCTGCCACGGGAATGGGTTGTAATATGAGGGTCTCGGAAGCGAAGAAGAGGGAGGGGGGACTATAGACCTGAAGCTCCAGAGTCAGCTGGTTATTGTCTAGACGATCCTCCTCGGGATGGGCATCGACCTCTAGGACGAGCTGGACCTCACCTAACCAACCATGAGTATTCCAATCTAGTAGTGCTTCGATATAGCCACCAGAAGCGATTTCCAAAGGAAGCTGGCCTAGGGTGACTGGCAGGCCCGTTTCCGGGTACAGAATCGCAGTGAGGTTGGAATGACCGGTCTCGAGTCCAAGATTGGCAATGGCGACCCTGATGTGAACCACGTCACCCTCCAACAATGGCATCGGTTCTACCACGGTAGCGTTAGCGAGCAGTTGGAATTCGACCGGTGGTATCCGGGCACGCACTGTAACCTCAATACTGAAATTATTATCATCGTCGTCTGTTTCAGGGATGTTGTTCCCGGGATCAATATGGGCCTCTAGAATGGAGGTGCCAGGCGAGGGGTAGGGCAAGTCGATGGTCCATTCCACCTGAACCGGGACAATATCTTCTGGAGACAGAAATAACGCTACCTCTGTTTCCTGACTGCTATTCCCGAAGGGGTTAACTAGCGTCAGGCGAAGGAATGTATCTATGCTGTAAGGTGCTTCGTTCCAGACGTTGATTGTTACAGTAGCCGTGTCGCTGACCATAGGTGAGGCGGGTGCTGCTGTCAGTCCAGTGACCTGCAAATTCCCTCGCTCCAATAATTGCAGTGGTACCTCAAGGCGATGATTCCCCGAGTTAGAATCTGCTGGTGAAATATTCTCAGCTTGCAGGATGAGGGTGTGGCTGCCAAGTTCCTGATTTGCAGTCTCAAAGCTGAAATTGAGATCAAGGTTGGCGCCATTCTCCAGGGTTAATCCCACTTTTCGTTCTAACAGTCCCTGCACGTTTTCCTCATCTATATAGAGAGCCAAGTTACACGTCGCATTACCGCCTAGGTTCTGCAAGACCACGTCCAACGTAGTGGCCTGTCCCTGAATCGGAGCTGTTGGATTTAGCTCAATATCATTTTCAGCCAGCATGACATCTGCCCTTTCAGTAGTAATCTGAAAAGGTTGTCTGGCGTCTGTCAGGACATTGAAACCATCATCATGGTCATTACTCCCGTCAAGCAGCAGTATCAGGGTATCACTGCCGGCCTGGGACCCGGTGACGCTCCACTCCAGAATGCGGCTATTTCCTTCGCCTTCCCTCAAGTTGATGATATAGTCGGAAGGGTTATCTATCTCCAGAGTGTCATTCTCCGTACTGAGGATATAATCAACGCGCTCATATCGTGTATACTGGTCCCGAATGCCCTCAGCATCGTTCCAGATTTCAGCCAGTATAGTTCCTTCCTCTCCTACTTCAAGTTCAGGTACCACAAGACTACTGACAACAATGTAGCTTTCGTATTCTTCATCATGGTGGCCGTTATGGCATGAATTATCACAAGATGTGCCCCCATGGGTCTGTTCCAGCCCCTCCACAGACAGACTAATCAGCGTAGCGTAGGCAAGTGCCAGAAACACCAGCGCGTGATTCCAACCGCTGAAAGGAGGTCGGGTAAACTGTAGCTGCAGGGGGAATCTCATCATGGTCACAGAGTCATCATGCTTTTAGGGTTTTCTAAGAGAAGCCGGATGAGGAAGCCTGAAGTCTTAAATTAAAAAGAAATATATTAATGCTCCAAAAATTACTATATCTACAGTAATTAGTCCAATTTTAATCCACGTGGGCAAGTTTATGAAGAATTCCCAACCGCTTGTTTCTCCATCTCTTTCAGGCACCGTATCTTCAGTGCCAGATGGCGAGCATAGCGCCGTAATTCGGAATCGGTGAACACACGGTGCGAGGGAGGCTGAACCATAAGGGATTTGGGGTCAGTGAGATTTTCACGCGGCACTCCCAAAGTATATATACTGACTTTAGAATGTATCAATCGCATCTTTACGATATATTCATTGTATCTATTGGAGGAAAATGTCGCCCATGAAACAGCGGTTGAAATCTTGCGGAATCGAATCTTTGGCAGTGCTGGAACGACGTCATAATACGGCTGCAATCCTAATCATAGTGCTGGTGGCTCTGGTGGTGGTCAGTATCACCCCTCAGAATGCTATCGGAAAGGAGGGCGGTACCAATGAGTATGACCAATGTGTTTGCCATGGTTCCAACCCCTCATCTGATGTGAAAGTCATTTTGGACCTGCCGGTTGGAGGCTATAACACTAGTGAAACCTACCTGATTGGTATTAGTTTCACTGGCGGCCCCGAGGAAAACCAAGATCCAGACACTGCACAGGGAGGCTTCTACCTCGATGTTGATTCTGGAACTCTAGCAGCCACTGGTTCTGATGTGACCGTAACGGCAGATGGAAAGGAAGCCAATCACACCGCAGCGGGGAACGGGAAGCGCAGCTGGAATCTGCAATGGACCGCCGGTAGCGCAGACTCCACGGTCTTCACCCTGCGAGTCAACTCAGTCAATGGCGATGGTCAACCCAATCTAGGAGATGAAGATAGATGGAACAAAATCACAGTCACATACAACAGCGATGGAACGACCGGCGTCAAGCTGGCCGAGAAAGGATGGGAAGCTCCCGAGTTTATGCTAGAAGGGGAGCTGGCAGTGGTGTTGCTCTGTCTGGCGGGAATCACAGGCTACACCATGCGCAAGGTCACCCGCGGCCGGAGGAGGGAGTAATTCATGGCTTCAGACAAGCTTGATGGTGCTCGCTGGTTCCGCGTTGCTCCCGAATCACGAACCTGGGAGCAGTTCTACCGCAACCGCTGGTCATACGATCGCACAGTCCGTACCAGTCACAGCGTTAATTGTTCAGGCTCCTGCTCATGGGAAGTTTTCGTCAAGGATGGGCTTATCTGCTGGGAACTGCAGAAAACCGACTGGCCCCAAATCAATGATGAAACGCCCAATTACGAACCGCGCGGTTGCCAGAGAGGTATCTCGGCCTCCTGGTATCCTTACTCACCTCTGCGCCCGAAGTACCCGTACGTCAGAGGAGTGCTGTGGGATTACTATCAAGAAGCGCGCAGCAATGGTCAGAACCCGGCGGCAGCCTGGGCTTCGATTGTTGACGACCCTGTAAAATCCGAGACATACAAGAATGCACGGGGCAAGGCAGGGTGGAAACGCGTCACTTGGGACGAGGCAGCTGAGCTCACCGCTGCGTCCCAGATTCATACTATCAAACGTTACGGCCCGGATCATCTCGCTGCTTTTTCACCGATTCCCGCAATGAGTATGGTTTCATTCATTGGAGGTCAGCGCTGGAACAATCTGATGGGGGGCGTGATGCTCTCATTCTACGAGTGGTACCACGACTTGCCACATATCATGCCAATGATGTGGGGGGACCAGACCGATGTAGCCGAGAGTGCCGACTGGTATCAGGGGACCTACTGGATAGTCATGGGCTCCAACTTGCCGATGACCAGGACTGCAGACGCCCACTTCGCTTCCGAACACAAGTACAATGGCGGCAAGATTACCAACCTCTCACCCGATTACTCGGATGTTACTAAGTTTGCCGATCTCTGGGTACAGATTAAGGAAGGGAGAGACGGTGCTTTCCTTAACGCTTGCATCCATGTGATTCTGAAGGAATACTATGTCGACCGGCAGTGTGAATACTTTCATGACTACGTTAAACGATACACCAATCTTCCTTTCTTGGTAGTGCTGGACAAAGAAGACAAAGTGTATCGTAACGGTCGGTTCCTGCGCGCCTCCGATATCAAAGCGTTTGTGGATGAGGAACACGGTGAATGGAAACCACTGCAGATGGATTCGAACGGTAAGTTGAAGATACCCACTGGTACCCTTGGCCACCGCTGGGAACAGGAAACCGAGGGGCGCTGGAACCTGACTCACCAGGATTCACTGACTGGCAAGGATTACGACCCAGTCCTGACACTGCTTGGAAGCAAAAAGGCCAAGGAAGTACAAGTAGCATTTTCTGACTTTACCAATACCTACGACGAACTGGGACAGACCGAGAACACGGGAAACCCAGCGATTGATCGCTATCGCGGAGTTCCTGCAGTGGAAGTCGAGACAGCCGAAGGGAAATTGCTTGTGACCACTGCTTTCGACCTGCTGCTGGGCCAGTTCGGCGTCAACCGTGAGCTCTCGGGCGACTACCCCGAAGACTACAATGATTCCAGCCAGCCCTTCACCCCTGCCTGGCAGGAACAGGAGACTGGCGTCAGTCGGGATTTAGCTATCCGAGTTGGGCGGGAGTGGGCAGATAACGCTGAAGCGACAAAGGGAAAATCACTCTTCATTACGGGTTCAGGCATCCTGCACTGGTACCACGGCGGTTCTCTCATCTATCGTGCTGAGGCGGTGATGGGGATTATCTGTGGTTGCCAAGGCAATAATGGCGGTGGTTTCGCCCACTATGTAGGGACCGAGAAGATTCGTAATTACGCAGCCATTGGAATGCTCGGCGGTGCAACAGACTGGTACCGCCCGCCACGGCATCAGAATTCTACCTCTTGGCAGTACTTCCACACCGACCAGTGGCGCTACGACGGAATGCCGCTCGATGCACTCTGGTCTCCTGGTGCGAAGTCACTGCCGAAGCATGGTCAGCACTCCGCCGACCTGAATCACTTGGCAGTGCGCAGCGGCTGGCTCCCGTTCTTCCCGCAGTTTGACAAGAAAAATCCACTTGATGTGTACAAAGAAGCTGTTGCAGATGGTTGCAAAACCGATGCGGAAATCACCTCTTGGGTTGCGAGACAGTTCAAAGACGGCAAGATGGACTTCGCTCTGACTGACGTTGATCACAAGGATAACCATCCCAAAGTACTCACCATCTGGCGTGGCAACCTCTTCGGCACCAGCACGCGTGGTCAGGAGTATGGCCAGCGATATCTGCTCGGAACGCATGACAATGTGCTCGGTGGAGAACGCTCCAAGGAGATGGTGGAGGAAATAAAGTGGCATGACCAAGTTGATGCCGGCAAGCTGGATTTGGTGGTAAATTTCAACCTGCGCATGGATTCTTCGGCCAACTATGCTGACATTGTCCTGCCGACCGCCCACTGGTATGAGAAACATGACTTGACCTGCAGCGACCTGCACTCCTTCCTGCATCCTTTCAATCCGGCGCATGATCCACCGTGGGAGTGTAAAACTGACTGGGAAGGGTTCAAAGTACTGGCAAAGAAGTTCAGTGAACTGGCGGCTGACGAATTCGAAGGACCTGTGAAAGAGGTGGTGATGACCGCGCTCCAGACAGATACACCTGATGAGATGGCACAGCCGCTAGGTAGAGTACACGACTGGCGTGCAGGCGAATGCGAACCGGTTCCAGGCAAGACCTTCCCCAATGTGAAGGTGGTTGAGCGTGATTACGCGCAGCTCTATGACCGGCTTACCACGATGGGACCGCTCAACTGCCAGCCCGGTGGCTATGGTGCCAAGGGCATCGACTGGGACCTGAGTGGAGTTTACGAAGAACTCAAAGATAATCGTCAGGTTGGTACCAAAGATGGCCGCCCTGACATAACCAGCGCCCAGCAGGTCTCCGAGGCCATCCTGCGCATCTCGCCCGAGTCCGATGGTGAGGTCTCCTACCAAATATTCAAGAATCTCGAGAAGCGAGTTGGGCTGCCATTGGCCGATATGGTGGAGCATGAGCGAGAGATTGCTCACTCCTACGTCGATCTCTCCTCGCAGCCGCGTCGCACACTAACATCACCACACTGGTCGGCCATTGAGTCCGCAGGCCGTACATACGGGCCGTGGACCATGAACGTCGAGAAACTGAAGCCGTGGCACACATTGACCGGCCGACAGGAAATCTACTTCGACCACGAAGGCTACGTTGACTTGGGTGAGGCACTCCCGACGTACAAGCCACCGATTGACACGGTCGCCATCGGCGATCTGCAGATGGACGAATTAAAGGATAGCAACGCCAAACTGTTACGCTTTCTCACCCCGCACGGCAAATGGCAGATTCACAGTAATTTCCGCGACACTTGGCAGATGACCAATGTCTTCCGGGGAGGCCCACTTGGTTGGCTTAACAACGAAGATGCCACCGAGATAGGTGTCGAAGACAACGACTGGATTGAGATTTTCACCAACAACGGTATTCAGGTCGCCCGAGCAGTCGTCAGCCACACTGTTTCCCGGGGCATTTGCATTGTTTACCACCAGAATGAGCGACATATCAATGTTCCATTCTCACCACTCGCCAAGAAACGGGGCGCTACCGATCTGCGTGGAGGCGGCAATAACGCTCCGACGCGGGTGATGATGAACCCGGCCACTATGATTGGGGGCTACGCCCAGTTCACTTACTTCATCAACTACTGGGGCACCAGCCCTTCGGAGCGTGATATGGGAGTGTTGGTGCGCAAGATGCCACTGACCGCAGAAGGCAAGCCAGTCTATCAGGAAAGTGAGCTTTTCAAACTCCCCACGGAGGCAGACTCATGAAGATCATGAAGCAGATGGGGATGATTTTCAATATGGACAAGTGTCTGGGGTGCAACACCTGTACTGTCGCCTGCAAGAATATCTGGACCAATCGTGAAGGAGCCAAATACATGTTCTGGAACAACGTTGAGACGAAACCTGGTATTGGTTACCCCAAAGAGTGGGAGAATCAGGAAGAGTATGGCGGCGGCTGGGAACTCACCGGTAAGAAAAACAAACCTCTGAAACTGAAATTGCATGGTAAGGGAAAGGCACTTTTCAACCTATTCTACAATCCTCGTCAACCGGAGATGGGCGACTATGTCAACCGTGATGGTACCTACACTTTCACCTATGAGGATCTGCACAGTCCTAAACTGCACAAGCAGCAGCCTGTGGCGCGCCCCAAGTCAGAAGTGACTGGCGAGGAGGATATTCCCATTGAATGGGGAGTTAATTGGGAGGACAATGCCGCTGGGGCTCACGTGACCGGTCAGTGGGATTACAATTTCTCCGACATGAGTGAAGAGGCTCACAAGGCCATGCTTCAGTACCAGGACTCCTTTATGATCTATCTGCCACGCATTTGCAATCACTGTGCCAATCCTGCCTGTGTTGGAGCCTGCCCTAGCGCGGCAGCATACAAGCGTGAGGAAGATGGCGTGGTACTCATTGACCAGACCCGTTGTCGGGGCTGGCGCTATTGCGTTTCGGCATGCCCTTACAAGAAGGCCTACTACAACTGGCGCTCGGGGAAGATGGAGAAATGTATTCTCTGTTACCCTCGACTTGAATCTGGGCAACCACCTGCGTGTTTCCATTCCTGTCCAGGGCGGATTCGCTACATGGGCCCCCTGCTTATAAATCGCGACAGAGTGATCGAAGTCGCTACAGCACCTGAGGCAGACTTAGTGGAATTGCACCGCGAAATTATACTTGACCCCCACGATCCAGAGGTCATCGCAGCAGCAAAGGAACAGGACATTTCAGAATCGTGGCTTGATGCTGCCCAGCGTTCTCCGGTTTACAAGATGTTCAAGGAGTGGAAGATTGCTATGCCACTGCATCCAGAATTCCGTACTGTCCCGTCGCTATTCTATGTTCCGCCCGAGAGCCCCGTGGCGTCGTCATTGGACAAGGGAACTCGGCGTTCAGCAACAGGTGGTAAAACAGTCCTTCCTAACTTAGAGGAATTCCGGGTGCCAATCAAGTACCTCTCCCGATTGCTAGCAGCTGGCAATGAACAGCAGGTTGAACAAGCGCTCCAGCGACAGCTTGCCCTGCGCCGCTACCGCCGCTCACAGCGGGTAGAAGGCAAACCGGACATCGAAGTACTGGCACAAGTGGGTCTGACTGCCGACCAGGCCGATCAGATGCACAGACTCCTATCGCTTGCTTTCCTCAACGAGCGCTTTGTGGTTCCTACTACTCGGCGTGAAGAGACTGGCAGCAGCCCGCATGTTGAGCGCGGTTTCGTCGGTTTCCATGAAATGTCTCCGTTATCTCCTATGTCACGACGCGAAGAATGGCATCTCGACCACCACCGTAAGGATAAGGTGGAACCATGAGCATACCCTTGGCAGTCCGAGAGGCAGAATCTGAGTCAACCGTAAATCCGACTCTGGAGACAGTTTACCGTCTTATCTCGGATCTTTTCAGCCATCCTGAAACCCTTGACCGTTCGACTGTAGAGACTACAGCTGCCAAAGCGTGCGCAGCGCTACGTGAGGAAAATAGCCTTGCGGCAGCGGAAGCATTGGAACAATTTCTAACAGAGATTTGGGAAATCTCTCCTGACGTGTATCTGGCGACCCTCGAACTCACTCCTGCCAGTCCACTCTACATGGGCCACTATGCCTTCGACACGCCTGCAAGTTGCGCCGGCTTGGGATTTTCAGAGCGCAATGGCTACATGATTGAGTTGATTAACCTCTACCGTCACTTCGGTTTTGCCGTGGATCACGGTGAGCTGCCAGACTTCCTGCCTGCAATGGTGGAATTTCTCTGGCTCAGCTTGGACCGACCAGAAGAATTGCGCCAGAAATTCATAAGCGAATACCTGCTCCCCTACCTGCCATCACTCATGGAGTCCCTACAGAAAACCGAGAGCCCTTACCTACACTTGGTGAAGGCGCTTGAACTGACAGCCAAAGCAGACATGGCATGCCTCTCGATAGGAGGCGACTAAAATGGCTGCTTTCTGGTCAATCTGGACAGATTTCTGGTTCGGCGTATTTCCATATCTGGCACTGGGTCTGTTTCTGGGCCTTCCGATTTACCGGGCCTACCGGGGACAGCTGATATATCCGCTCAGAGAACAGTGGACTGCACGGGGCGACTTCGAATGGACCCCTCGACCCAGTGGATTCTTCGGACGCCGCTGGATGGGGGCCGCCAGCATGGCCTTCCACTGGGGCGTCATTACTCTCTTCGTTAGCCACCTGCTGGGGTTGATTGGGGGCTATTACGGTTACACCAACTGGATTGAGGCATTTCATTGGCTGGGACTGGCGGCAGGTCTGCTATTCGTCTATGGCCTTTCTATTGCCTTGATTCGAAGGATAAAGATCCCCGAGATGCGGGCTATGTCAAAGAATGAGGACTACATAATCCTGATATGGTTACTCTCCATTGCTCTGTCAGCACTATATCTGGTAATAGTCGATCGCTTTTTCGGAGCCTCAATGGACGTGGCACCGTGGGTAATCAGCCTTGTTAAGTTCTCTCCTGATGTGGCGCTGGTGGCCAGCAGCTCGCCAATTACACAGTTGCACCTTGGATTAGCTCTTGGTTTCTTCGCCTACTTCCCGTTTACCAAGATGGTCCATATGTGGAGCTACCCTTTCGGCTATATAACGAGACCCTACATCGCCATCCGGCAGTACATGCGCTGGGCACGGTGACGCCGCCTTGACTGGCAGCATTGAGGACGACGACAAAACGTTTGAAGAACTTTACGAAGGGGCAGAAGCGACCTCTCAGCGGGCGACCCGGGTGCTAATCCTCAATACATTTGCCTTCACGATTAATTTCGCCTGCTGGATGATGTACGGCGTGCTCATCACCCACCTCACCTTTGTAAACCAGCTTTACGACTGGGATCAGTCCGAGATTGGTTGGCTTATTGGCATTCCTGTGCTTACTGGAGCCTTGCTGCGATTACCAGTAGGTGGGCTTACTGACATGTACGGCGGTCGTAAGGTCTTCACAGGAGTAATGCTGGTTTCAGCCATCCCCATGTACCTCGTGAGTATGGCTAACAGCTTCTGGGGATTCTTCTTGGCCGGACTGGGCTTTGGAATCTGTGGAGCTTCATTTGCAGCAGGCATCGCCTACACCTCGATCTGGTTCCGCAAGGACAAGCAAGGCACTGCCCTCGGAATATTCGGAGCCGGCAATGCCGGAGCGGCGCTGACTGCCATCTGCGCTCCGAGGCTACTCGCCCATTTTACCAACGATGGTGCCAATCCAGACGGATGGCAGTCTCTGCCTCAACTGTATGCCGGGATGCTGGTCGTGACGGCAGTCCTCTTCTGGTTCTTCACTTACGAACGCAAAGTTAGAGGAGGGGAGGAGATTGCGATAAGGAAACGTCTGGAACCTCTTCGGGATGTGCGGGTCTGGCGGTTCGGACTCTACTACTTCCTCGTGTTCGGTGGTTTCGTCGCTCTCGCCCAGTGGCTAATCCCCTATTACGTCAATGTCTACACCGTCAGTGTAGCGACAGCAGGCATACTGACTGCAATATTCAGCTTCCCTTCCGGAGTTATCCGCGCCCTAGGAGGCTGGATGTCGGACTATTGGGGTGCTCGCACCGTAATGTACTGGATTCTCGGCGCATGTCTCCTTTCCTCAGTCTTGCTGCTTCCGCCTCGAATGGATGTCACCTCGCCGGGTGAGGGAGTTACTGCGCTTTCTGATGGCACGGTCATCAATGTGGACGAAATCAACCACACAATAATCGTCGAGGAGGCGAATGGGGTTAATCGCACCTACGAATATGATGGTGCGACCGAGGCAGAGTTAAAGAAACTGGAAGAGGGGTTTGGCAATGAGCTCCACATCCTTCCAGTTGTCAGCAGCTGGCAAGAGCCAATAGTCGAGATTGGCGATGAAATTGAACGGAAGGAATTGCTCGCCAAAGGAATCACATATATCGTTTTCCAAGCAAATGTCTGGATTTTCACCTTCTGGGTGTTCGTCCTCGGTATTGCGATGGGGATTGGCAAGGCTGCAGTGTACAAACACATCCCGGTCTACTACCCAAGGGATATTGGCGTGGTTGGAGGCCTGGTCGGCGTACTCGGTGGATTGGGTGGTTTCGTATGCCCTGTCATCTTCGGCTACCTGCTGGAGTGGACCGGGCTGTGGACCACCACCTGGGCCTTCTTCGTTTTCATCTCAGCCGCGTGTCTGTTCTGGATGCATCGCATCGTGCAGCGCATGACGCATGCCCACGCTCCAAACATTACACGACTGATTGAGGATCCAGGGGCATCGTTCATTCCATCGATTAATATTCGCTGCCCACACGATGAGGCCAATGCCGAAGTACATTTGCGCGTTGTTACCGGTGACCCAGCCGTACTCCAGGTGTCATGGTGTTCTAACTGGGTCGATGATAAATGTCCTAATCACTGCAGTTCACAATGCTTGGTAGAGACAGAAATGTGATAAGTATGACAGAAGAAGATGAATCGAATAAGGAAATGGCTAAAACACCTGCTGTAGAATCCAAAGACCCCGGTACAGGAGTACAGTTCAATTACTGGGACCCGGAGGATGAAAAATTCTGGAAGGAGTCGGGCAAGCAATTGGCGAACCGCAATCTGTGGATATCTATTCCCAACCTGTTTTTGGGATTCGCGATATGGATGGTTTGGAGTGTGATTGTCACGAAGATTCAGGGCATCCATGATGCTAACGCTGATATCTATTCATTCAGTGGTTGGGGGGGCCTGGCTGGGGATGAATACAAGGCTCTGCTGTACATACTTCCAGGTGTGGCAGGGCTTGCTGGTGCGACCTTCCGCATCACTAATTCATTCATGATTGAAATCTCTGGTGGTCGTAATGTCATCGCTGCCACAACACTGTTACTGCTGCTGCCGATGGCTGGAGCAGGCATCGCTCTGAAGGACCCCGATGTCTCATTCACGGTACTGATCATTTACGCATTGATGTCGGGAGTGGGAGGTGGGGCATTCGCCTCCTCGATGTCTAACATCTCCTTCTTTTATCCGCGCAAGATGCAGGGCCTTTCACTCGGCCTTAATGCCGGACTTGGAAATCTAGGAGTCAGCGCGATGCAGTTCTCAGTCCCAATTGTGATGGGATTTGCTCTGTTCGGAATGTCAGGTTCTACAATCGGTGGCTACTATGTGGCCAATGCAGCTCTGCTGTGGGTACCGTTCTGTGCCTTCTTCATGGTTGCTGCATGGCTTTGGATGAACAACATGCCAGAGCATGATGTAGCAAATACGGCAAACTCGCTGAAGAAATATTTCTGGCTTGAAGCGATTGGTTACATTGCTGCAGGAATCGTCGTCGCTGGATTCGTTGCCACCCGTGACAGTTCTATTTTTGATTCACCTTTAATGGGCATTGTTCGCATCTTCATAATGGTCGTGATAGCGGTGGCCGTCACTCTCGCCTTGATGCGATATGCTACACCGGGTCAGGTGAAGGAGAGTCTGTTAGACCAATGGAAGATATTTGGTAAAAAACATAATTGGTTGATGACCTGGCTCTACATCATGACCTTCGGATCGTTCATCGGCTTCTCCGCTGTCTTTCCCAAGCTCATTCTCGACGTATTCGGGTACTTGCCGGATGGCACAGACAACCCCTGGTACGACAACCAAGCATTGACTTACAGTTTCCTCGGACCGATGGTTGGTGCGGCATTACGTCCACCAGGTGGTTGGATGGCCGACAAGTGGGGTGGCGCTAGAGTAACTCACTGGGCAACTGTGGTGATGGTTATTGCTACAATTGGAGTCGGTTTGATCATTGTCGAGGCACAGGCATCTGAGACCCCACAGCATTACTTTGTCTCATTTATGGCTTTGTTCATGATTCTGTTCACCACCACCGGCATCGGGAATGGCTCGACGTTCCGAATGATAGCCATCATATTCCCACGTAAACAGGCAGGCCCTGTTCTCGGTTGGACATCTTCTATCGCCGCATATGGGGCATTCATCATCCCGTCTGTATTCGCAGTCTCAATCGCCGCCAAAGTGCCTGAGTATGCAATGTATGGCTTTGCCGCTTACTATGTCTCCTGTCTCGGAGTCAACTGGTGGTACTATGCTCGTAAAGATGCTGAGATGCCCTGCTGACAACAGTTCAGGACCTCCTATTATCCTACCACCTGGAAGAGTGATATCTCTTATTTACTGACCGACGACCAGTTATTAAACTCCGACCCACCACCCGACCACTTCCGAAAGCGTTCCAGATCGGCAAGCGTATTGAGGTTCAGCGCCACTTCGCGCCGCTCTACGAGCGTATGCGGTAGCTCGCTGAGCAGCCGCTGCGTGCGGCGTTCTCCCTGCGCCAGCAGCCGCTCCGCCGCTGCCAGTGCCGCTTCGCGCCAGTAGACCGCCACCAGCGGTTGCGGCTGCTTCCACGTCGCTACCGCCGCGTCGCCGTCATCGGCGACGCGGCGCAATGCACGGTAGGTGGCGGGTGCCAGCAGCGGCAGGTCGCACGGCGCGACCGCCACCAGTTTGCCGCGTACCGCCGCCAGTCCCGCCGCCAGCCCGACCAGCGGCCCGCCGTGCGGGACCGGATCACCCACCCAGTCGCATCCCGCGGGCGCCCAGTCGGGACGCTCGCCCGGCGGCCCTACGACCGTCACCCGCTGCACCACCTGCGCCAGCACTGCGGCGGTGCGGGCGGCGAGGGATTCTCCCTCGATTTCGAGCGACTGTTTGAGCTGCCCCAACCGGCTGCTTTGCCCGCCCGCTACCATCAACGCGGAGTCCATCAGCCCCCGATACGGAACATCTCGACCTTGTGCGACCGCTTGCCTTTGGACAGCAGTGCGCGCTCTTCCGAGTAGCGGTCGCTGCGTGCGCGCCAGATAGAGGCGAGCCACACGCGCAATTCGTCATCGCTAGCACCCGCCTTCAGCGGTGCGCGTAAATCGTGGCCGTGGCTGGCAAAGAGACAGGTGTAGAGCTGCCCGTCGGGCCCCATGCGTATCCGGTCGCAATCGTGGCAGAAGGGGCGCGTGACCGAGGTAATTACACCGATTTCACCCTCGCCATCTACGTAGCGGTAGCGTCGCGCCACCTCGCCAGACCGGTCAGGTGCGACTGGCGTTAGCTCCATCTCGGCATCAATCATGGCGATAATTTCATCGGCGGGCACGACCTGGTCGGGGCTCCAGCGGTTGATGTTGCCCACATCCATATACTCGATGAAGCGCACGGTATGGGGCGTTCCCAGGAAATGGCGCGCCAAATCCACTACGGAACTGTCGTTAACGCCGCGAATTACCACGCAGTTGAGCTTGAGCGGCCCGAAGCCGGCGCGCTCGGCCGCTGCGATGCCGGCAAGCACTCGCTCGACGCTCAGGTCACGGCCGTTCAATCGCTGGTAAACCTGTTCATCGAGGGAATCGAGGCTGATATTGAGCCGCTGTAATCCTGCGTGTCGCAGCTTTTCAGCCTGTGTCGCCAGCAGGTAGCCATTAGTGGTGAGCGCCAGGTCATCGAGCCCCGGAATCGCCGCGAGCATCTGCACCAGCCGGTCGAGGTCAGTGCGCAACAGCGGCTCACCACCAGTTAATCGCACCCGCGAGACGCCCAGTTCCACCAGCAGCCGCACCACCCGCGCCAGCTGTTCGTAGCTCATCAGCTCTTCGCGCGCGACGAAACAGGGCTCCGGCCCGTCGGCAGGCATACAGTAGAGACAACGAAAGTTACAGCGGTCGGTGACCGAGAACCGCAGCTGGGTGAGGGGGCGGCCGTGGAGGTCACGCACCGGTCGCATAGCCGACTGAGCAGAGTTCATACCAATTCGCCAGCAGGCCAGCCAGCGCTTTAAAGATAGGAGGTTGTGCGCGGTTACGTTGCTAACTTGCATAGATAGCGTCTATACGATACATCGCTCAAACACATTTCGGCGAACTATGCACCTCACCACACACCGATTGAAGTCTCGCAGAATCGCGTCGTGGGCTATACTGAAACGGCCCCGCATCACAGCCTCTCCCTCTCTTTGGAGAATCAAGGCTAGCCTTCAGGTAAAATTCAGTTCTCTGTGCTATAACTGAGTTCCACTCATGTTTGCAGTCTCCACAAACCCACCATGCAAGTTTACTGGAACGGGGGAAGACCATTGATGGTTCTAAATCTCCATTCTTGGTTGGGTGCCATTCTTTAGATACTTGTGGGCACATCTCCAATAATGAATTACCAGTCTCTGGTATTGACCTCTTTTCAGCACTTATCTTGTGGCCACAATCTCTGCAACGTTTTGAGTTCCCCAAGGTCCTGTTAGTTATTTGTGCTTTCCAATCATCTCCACAATCTGGGCAAAGCCACCACACTTTCTTGTTTGAGGAATAAGTAAAATCCTTGGGTGTTTTGTCCTCGTTCCTAGTAGGGTGCCACTGCTTTGCTACTTCAGGATAGCGAGTTTCTAAACAATTAGTTATTGATAATGCTCTTCCAGAACAGAAAGGGCAACCTGCGCCTCGCCCTGTCCTGCTCCAAACGGCAGCTTCCCATTTGTGGTCTGGGCCTTTGTCACATACCCATTTTAATTTCTTATTGGACCCCTCTCTATTTTGCCATTATGAGCTCAAATCGACGTGAAAGCACAAGCACACGTCGTCGAAAGGAATCATGGCGCCAGGGGAGGGATTTGAACCCCCGCGGGATTTCTCCCAGTGGCTTTCGAGGCCACCGCAATACCGGGCTATGCGACCCTGGCTACCGATAAGTCCAGAAATGTTGGGTCTTAATATTCACGGTAAGTATTTTCCCCTCACCTCTCATGAACAAAAATGAAGTGGCAAGTGACGATTGATGACGAGGTCAAGGATGTCGAATTGCCCAAAGGTAGCACTTCCAATGATCTGGTCAGGCATCTGGACCTGCATCCAGATGGATTATTGGTTGTGACCGATGAAGAAACGATGAAACCGGTGCCCCTGGTATCTAAACTTCCTGATAAACCGCTCCGGATTATCCTCGTTGCATCGGGCGGTTGAAGACTAACCATATTATTTATTAGTGAGGAGTATCGCACCCAAGGAGAATAGTCTGAGTCAGAATGGCCAAGAAGAAATCTACTAAGGGGAGTAAAAAGGAAAAACCCCCGAAGAAAAAAGAGAAGATTGACAAAGAAGAGAAGGTGGCCAAAACTGATTCTGAAGATGAGTCCAAAGGACGAATCGTTGTATCTCAGAGAGAACGGGATGAGATAGATGCAGTGGTGGACGCTTTCTGGGCTTTCGTGGACGCGACCAAGAAGGCTCCCAAGATCCTGTTATTCGTTGGAATCTTCCTGACGATTATGGGGGCGAGCTTTGCAGGCTGGCCTCAAGATGCCTTCGATCTGGAGATTGAAGGAAAGTCAGGGGTGTGGGTGCTGATTACTAAGAATGACTACGAACTGGCTAAGGATACTGATGGAGATTATTCGAATTTTGAACCCGGTGACTCGGTCTGGATTGAAGGTGAGTTGAATGAAATCCGATATTATGGTGATATCGAAGCTCGGTTGTTTCCTGAGCTAGGAACTGACCCAGAACCTGCTGTAGCTCCCGGCGATAAGGGGCTGGTGATTGCAAAAGGGGAATTTGGACCTCTCTTTTCGCCATTTGGTACTGATTCGAATGATACTGTAATCAATTACGCAAACGGGGAGAATATAAGACCGGAAGACACGAATAAAAAGGAATTTTCGAATGCCACGCTCAATTCTGCTCTGTTTAATGATGTGGTATTCAGGGATGTTATATTCTCGAATCTTACCTTGAATGATACGTTCTTTGTGGACTGTATTTTTGACAGAGTGACTTTTTACAACGTCGATTTCAACAGGACTGTATTTTCAAACAGCTCGTTCAATACGGTCTTCTTCAATAATGTCAGTGTTAAGAATAGTAAATTCGATAACGATGATTTTATTCATTTGTGGGTCAAAGATTCCAAATTTAACAATACTATATTTGACAAGACAGATATCTATGGGTCCAAATGGTCCTACACCTCTCTGGAAAATGGTAAATATCAAAGAGGGAATCTGAATGTTGTCATCTTTCGCACTCTTACAGTCAATAATTTTGCACTGAATGATGCGCACATCAAGAACGTCCTAGATGTCCCGAACAGCGCTACTTTTGATTTTACTTACATGATGGTCGGAAAGACCGAAATCAGAGTCGATGATGACATCGAAGGCGATTATCCCCT
>Ga0208641_1000165_pt1 | contig 48885 bp, 50 predicted proteins | sample ETN02SmetaG_2_FD_185789 | JGI IMG/M metagenome (GOLD analysis project Ga0208641, IMG submission 185789) | Marine microbial and viral communities from oxygen minimum zone, Eastern Pacific Ocean - ETNP2014F10-02SV253 (SPAdes) (version 2) | ecosystem: Environmental > Aquatic > Marine > Oceanic ... | reverse complement strand
CAAACTGATGAGAATAAGATTGCTACCTCTGAAGAGGAGGTAAGTGAAGCACAGGAGCAAACTGAAGTTGCACTTGAAGAGGAAGAAGTAAGCCAACCTGAAGGGGATACCCAGATGGAGCATGAACCTTTCTCTAATAGTGGCACAACAGAATCTCTTGATACTAGTGATACAGACTCGACTGATACAGAGGAGGATACTCCGGAAACTACAGAGTTTGATTACGAAAGTGCTTATAAAAAGGTGTCTGAACCTTTCAAGGCCAATGGCATTGATATGCAAGTTAAAGATCCTGAGGATATTGTTCGTCTAATGCAGATGGGCGCTAATTACCAAAAGAAGATGGCACAGTTAAAGCCTAATCTAAAGGTAATTAAGATGTTAGAGAAAAATGAGCTTCTTGATGAAGCTAAATTGAATAATCTAATTGATCTATCCAAAAAGGACCCTAAAGCTATCGCTAAGCTTGTTAAAGAAAGCAATGTAGACCCTTTAGATATCGACACGGATGCACCTGTAGATTATCAGCCAACCAATTATACAGTTACTGATAAAGAATACCATCTAGATGCAGTACTTGACGAAATCAAAGATACTGATACTTTTGATAGAACTATTAATGTTTTAACTAAAGACTGGGATGTTCAAAGTAAAACAACTATCTCAGAAAATCCTGAAATCATTAGTATTGTTAATACACATATGAGTAATGGTGTTTTTGATAAAGTTAATACAATGTTACAGCAGGAAAAAACATTAGGTAAATTAGCAGGTATTCCTGATGTAGAAGCGTATCGGCAAATTGCTGAGTACATGCATAAAAATGGTCTTCTTCATGATAGTAATGGCAATAATTTAGGAACATCCAAAGTATCAAGCAAAACTAATGAAAAAGCTAATGCTGATCGTAATAAAAAACGAAAGGCAGTAGCACCGGTCAAGCAGACTACTACAAAAAAAGCTGCATCTGATGAAGATTTTTTAGGTCTATCAGATGAAGATTTTATGAAGAAGTATGCTGTCCGGTAATTAATCACTATTAATTAGGACAAGAAAATGGCTAACGAAACTCTATATAATAGTCCTAGTAGTACTGCTAGTGGAACTGCATCAGCTATAGGTCCACAAGCAATTACTGACTATTATTTTAAGAAAGCCCTTATTGCTGTCCGGGATCACCAGTATTTCATGCCTTTGGCTGATGTACGTGCGATGCCTAAGCATATGGGTAAAAAGATTAAGCAGGATGTTTATGTTCCAATGATTGATGTATTGAATACGGGTGCTCAGGGACTCGATACGGCCGGTACTGCTCTCACAGCAGGTGAATGGTCTGCTTGGAATTCTTCCGGTACACTAATATCTGCTGATAACGCAAGTGAAACGGCAGCTATAGCAGAAACCGGTGCAGTAGATGTTGCACAAAATGATCAGAATCTTTATGGCTCATCTAAAGATACTGGCGCTATTCAGAGTAAAATTCCAACTCTCCGTGAGAACGGCGGTAGAGTTAACCGAGTTGGTTTCACACGTACCCAAGTTGAAGGTGAACTGCTTAAACGTGGTTTTTTCACTGAGTACACTCAAGAATCAATGGATTTCGATTCTGATTCAGAATTGCTATCACATATTGTTGAGGAAGCCCTTGTTGGTGCTAATGAGATTACCGAAGCTGAGCTTCAAGCTGATCTAATTACTACCGCAACTTCTAGTGGTACAGCTTATTTCTGTTCTTCTGCTCCTGGAACTGATGCTCTTGCAGGCTCAACAGTTGCAGCAGGTTCTGCTAGAACAGCATTAAAATTGGCTGTTGATGAAGTTGTTGTTTATAACGATCTGATGAATCTTTCTATTGCTTTGGATGATAATAAGACTCCTAAGCAAACGAAAGTTATTAGCGGTTCTCGTATGGTTGATACTAAGACCGTTAATGGTGGTCGAGTTATGTATATAGGATCTGAATTGATTCCTGTAGTACGCAAAATGAAAGGAATTGATACTAGTTCTGCTGTAGGTAGCGGCTTTATCAGTGTAGAAAAATATGCTGATGCTGCTAATACTCTACATGGTGAAATTGGTACTGTTGACCAATTTCGTATTGTTGTAGTTCCAGAAATGCAGCATGACCGAAAAGGTGGTGCAGCTTCTTCTGACACTGCAGGTACTGGTAAGAATGGTGCAGACATCTATCCAATGTTGGTTGTTGGTGATGGTGCTTTCACTACTATCGGTTTCCAGACTGATGGAAAGAGTGTTAAATTTTCCGTTAACCATAAGAAGCCTGGTAAAGAAATTGCTTCTTTGGATGATCCATATGGTGAAGTAGGATTCTACTCCATCAAATGGTATTACGGATTTATGGCACTTCGCCCAGAACGTCTTGGTATTATTTGGACTGCTCTAGCAGCAGTATAATAATATTGTTTAACTGTCCCTCCGAGCCCTTTAGGGCTCGGGGGACATTCTTTAATTTATAATTTGGAGGAAGTATGGAAGACACTACGTCAACAGTTCCCATTAACTCAATGACAGACGAAGAAATTCGACAAGAATTGACAGATAATGGAGTTACGTTACATCATAAAACTGGAACAAAGAAGCTTGCTTCTACTCTAGCTGATGTTAGAAATAAAGAATATAAAGAAGAACCTAAAGACGACAAGCTTGAGATTACCGGTAAGGTAAAACATCGTTCTCTTCCTGGTTCTACTCCTGAATCTAGAGCTGCAAAAGAAAAACATATAGCAAGTATAAATACAATGACTGCAGAACAAGCAGCCATGAAACTTGTTCGTGTAGTAGTTACTCCTAATGATCCTCTTATGGTTAATTACCCAGGACTTATCTTTACTGTAGGTATGTCAGGAATTAACAATGGACGAATGATTAAAAAGTTTGTTCCCTTCAGTAACGAGGACGGTTGGCATGTTCCAACAATTATTCTTCGTCAAATTGAAAGTGCTGAAATGCAAAAATTTAAAACTGTTAATCGTCCTAATGGTGAAAAAGTTTTAGAACCCTATTTAACTAAGAAATTTAATGTACAAATTTTACCAGATCTTACTAATGCAGAGATAAAAAGACTTGCTGATCAACAAGCTGCAGCAGGGTTTAATGTAGGAGTGAACTAATGGCTATAACTATTGCTAATTTAACTGCTGGTGTATCTACGGATGCCGATAATGTAGTAACAGGTACCGGTGTATTCGATGATATGATGGAGACTGTTAATGCACATATGGCTGCCCAGTTTAATCTGGGCAGAATTACCGGCAGTGATTATGCAACAGTTTATCTTACTGCTATACAGGCTACAGTCCAACAAGCTGTAGCTTATACTATAGGCATGCAAAAAGGTAATGCTGAAGAATCTCTGCTATTTCAAAAAGAAGTTACAGAATTTGCCCAAACTGATCAGTCTACGAAAGTAGCTCCAAGTAGTACTAGTATTATGGGGCGTCAATCTAACCTATCCAGTGAACAAGCTAAAGGTTTTAAATGGAACGCAGATCAAAAATACCTTAAAACTATTTTAGATGCCTGGAGTATTAATACTTCTACAGCAGGTGTAGCTGCTACAGGTATAACGGCTATTAATGAAACTGGTACAGGTAACATTAATACTCAAATATCTAACGCCGAGCCTACTGGATAGGGGGCGTTCATGAGTTTTGTTGCTAGTGTTTTTGAAGCAGTAGTAGATGTTGTTGTATCAATAGTCGAAGCTGTTGTATCAATAGTTGAGATAGTTGTAGAAGCCGTCATGGTATTACTTGGCTTTGATGGTGGAAGTACTCAAGTTATTGAATACTACGAAGTTCATAACATTCCCCTGTTTGATGACCCCGATAGAAAAGATCCTCTTTTAAATTCAATTTTACAAAGCATTCTCGCCAATCAAGATATTGTTGGAAATTTGATTTACCATACTGCATTTCGTAGTCTTAAAGGTAATGTCAAAGAATTCATGGATTTTATTGACAATGGGAACTACTTTGAGAGTTTCCCTACCGTAGAATCCTATATTCTAACTATAGACTATACTGAATTAACTGCCGCATTAAATACCCTTAATGGGGTCCCTTGTACTCCTGAAGGTTCTTATCTACGGGCCCTATCAAAAGCTGATTGGGTTAAGTATTGGCTTCAAGAAAATAAAGAATATGATGTAGGCACTAATGGAATAGGGTCAGATTATTCTACAACCAGTACTACCCCCATTACTCCTGCTGCAACTGGACACACCCATAGTACTAATTACAATATTACTATAACTGATGAAATAGGCACCTCAGATTCAGTTACTGTTAATGCTTTATCTCCTGTTGTTACATCTCCAAGTACTACGAGTTCATCTTATACATTAATCAATGAATTTACTCTTGCTGTAACGGATGAATTAGCTACATCAGATTCAGTAATAGCTGACGAACGATGGCAAGTTAATCTTAATACAATTGTTTATAATTCTGGTACAGATACCTATTCAGTTGATGTGTATAATGCCGCAGGTTTCACCATAACACTCCCGTATACAGTACCCAGTAAACCTACCCAATTACATTACGTCAGTACTTACTATAGAGACAGTGCTCCTTCTAGATATTATTTATTTATATATCAAGCAGGATCGGGAACATATACAGATCTAGATACAATAGAAGAACCTATTGATATAGATGGTACTACTATTGAAGCACTTCCTGCTGTTCCATTAAGACTAAGTAATGCTAATTACACTACTTTTGGAGCAACTAAAAGAGATCAAATTGAAGACTTACTAAGTATAATCCATTTAGATGCTGAAACAGTTCTTGACACAATTTTAGATGAATCAGCTATTGCTCCGGGGGATTTAGATCATATTTATATAAATTTTGGTGTGCGAATGTGGGATACCTCTCAGGCAGGAATGTCGTATCTGTTCACCATGTTTGAAAATTTATATCCTGCACAGGGAGTTACACAAGGTACCTACAATGATTCCCCAGCAGGAGACGACAAACCACAGAATAATATAATAGTTACAACAGATGACAATAAATTAGCATATCAATGGTCATATATTACATTCGAACATACTAGCTTAGTTGATATTGATGGAGACAGTGGGAGTGTGGAAAATGGCATATATTATTCAGATATGTCTAAATTCGATGCTGATGACACTTTAATATACAACTATTATGTTTCTTCTGGAAAAGGGACCTATAACGTAGGTTATAAAGCAGATAATCTGAGTGAGGTACAGGACTTTCTAGATGGCAATGGTGTACCTAATCCAGGTACTACTACTGGAGAAGCTACTAATTGGTTACAAGTAACTGAAAGATTAAGCTATAACAATCCCACCCCTAATTTACTAGAAGCAGATAATTCTGCTAGTGATTTAAAATATTTAACTCCTGATCTAGTCTATGAAAATAATGGTTCAGGGACATTACGACTAGTTGAAGCAGCTTCAGACGCTACAACTGTAGGACAATCAATAACTTATTACTGCTGTAAACCTTCAGGATTAGACGCTTATACAGTAGTAGCTCCAATTGCTTCTTGTAGAGTTGTTGATGGATCTAGCGGACACTTTAGAGTAGTTAAATTTAATCTTGGGAATAAAGGGGATTTAATGGTCCCACTTATTCATACTTTTATCAAAGACTTATCTAATGCTCAAGTTAGTAAACTCTTTTTAACAGGAGCCCATGCATCAATATACGTAGCTCATTATGAAAAAATTGTGCACGAAGGTATGAGCTTTCTTCAAGCTCTTGTAATTATTGTTATTATTGTTGTAATTATTGTAGTTGCATGGAAGATGGCTCCAGAATTAGGTGAATTGCTTAAAGATACTTTACTAGGTGAACTGATTGCAGCAGGAGCTGCGGGCGGTCTTAGTGCAGTAGTAACTACTTTCTTTGCTGCTTTGCCTGGTTTATTCATTGATGTGGTTGTTCATTACTTTATTCAGCTAATCATTTCTGAAATAGCCGGCGATAATGAGATGCTGGCTCTGCTACTTAACATAGTTTCTATGGCAGCTCTGTCAGGATGGGAAGGCGGAGAACTTGGCTTTGAATTAAATCCTGATTATTCAATTAATTGGGAAGCAGGTCTTAATACTGAATCGCTTACAACCTTTAATTACAAAAGCTTATCTGATTTTACCGCACTTGACTACGCTAAAGTAGCTTTAAAAGCACTGAATGTTGGTAATACTATTTTAGTTCATAAAACAAGGGATATGCGAGTTGATTTAGAACGAGAGATGCAAGAACGTAAGCAACTATCGATCAATAAATGGGATGCTTTAGAAAAAATTAGAGACGATTTAAACCCAGCAAATCCAGAACTGCTTGCAAGCGTAGTATATGCATTTAGAAATACATCAGCAGTTATAGGAGCTGAAAGATATAATTACGCAATGGACCGCTTCTACGATATCCAATATATGCAAACAAATAATTCGCTTATAATACAGCAACAGGTATCTCCTTCAAGTCAGATAGCATTTGCATAAAAAAAATAGACTATTACAATAAATAGAGGTAATATTAACGAAAGACTGGAAATCAGGTACTAAAAATGACAGAACAAGAAAGATTAGACTTAATACGAAAGAACCAGCGGATAGCAAGAGAAAGTGGTTCAATGTATCAAACCGAAGAGATAGACGGCGTAGAATATAGGGTTGATGACGATAATAATTATTTTAACATGACAACTGGTGAGCTAGTGAACCCCTACTACCCCAGTCAAACTCCAACAAGGAAGGATACCAGTTGGGCTAGAGGTCACAACCCATACAACCCACAAACTCCTAGTGAATCCACAATAATGCGACCGGATGGCGGATGGAAGAACGCCAGGAAGGGCAAAGGCGTGAGCTATGATATACCTATGGGAACTGTAAAACAAGTAGGTGACAATACCGAACAAAACCCGATCACAGGCAATTACTGGCCCCCCTCTAAATCTAGTACACCTAGATATACATTTTGGGATGATGAACCATCTGAAGAGGTATTGACTCAACTTAGAGCTATGAAGGCTATTAAAGGTGGAAATGATTTAATAGATAAGTATAATTCTTTAAATAATTTAAGTGTTCCATTAAGTGGGTATAAAGGAAGAACTCTAGAGGGCGCTCCTGGTGACTTACGTTTTGGTCAACAAGATTTGAATAAATTTTGGAAGGGTAAAGACGATTACATTACCAAAAGAGGAAATTCTGTACCTTCCTTTAGTAGTATGCAAGGACTGGAAGTTAATAATGATTCGAATCCAACTGGGCTAGTTCCAGTAGAATCATATTATGGTAACGATGCTATTCAGCGAGCTCAAAAAGACATGGGTTTGGGCTTTAATTCCGAGGACACTATACGAAATAATCTGAGATTTGATTTAGGAAAAGGTGATTCTCCTAAGGATAAAACTGATTGGTTAGGTTGGGCAGGTATTGGTACCGGATTACTCCAAGGTGCTGGGGGTATACTGGACTATTTTTCTAATATGAAAGGCTTAGAACTAACTAAAGAGGCAATGGATAAGAAGTACGCAGCCGATGACCGGAACTATTTAGCTCAAGCTACTGCACTTAATAACGTAATTGATACAAGAAAAGATTTCATTAATAAAACTCAAGGCGGTCGAAACACAGACTTCTTAAAGAATATCCCTGTTTGATAATTTAGGAGATTACGATGGCATCTGATCCTATTACTTGGAGAAATATGAGGCCTATCAGCATTGCTGATGAGCTAATGGCTTATGCTAAATATTCTGGCGGTGCAGGTGATGCACTTAAAGGGATAGGTACGTCTATTGATGACATGCTACAGCGTAAATCAACTAGGGACACAGAAGCGTTTCTTGCTGGAGCAGATGCTCTCCCAACTGCTGAAGCACGTAATGCGGCATTACAGCAAGCCAGGGAAGGATTTAACCTTATTAATGTAGGTAAAGTTAGAAAAGGTCTACGTGCTACGGAACTCCATGATTTTGCAAGAACTCAACGTGAAGAACAAGCAGCTCAAGCTGCAGATCTTTTGTTAACTCAAAAAAGTAAACGCGACGATATAATAGCAGATAATCTACGAGCTGATAAAAGAAATAAACAATTAATGATAAATGAGGCAAATGAAGCCGCTTACCGAAATGAACAAATAGCACAAAAATATCAAGAGCTGAGCACAGCTGAAGAGCAATTTGAAAGAGAACAAGCTTTTAAAGAAGAACAAGAAAAATCAAAAATTATAAGTCAAATAAAAGATCGTGAGACACAAACAGAAGGATTTGAACGTGCAGATAAAAGAGCTGAAGATGAACTGGAGTTTGATAGAGAAAAATGGGAGTTAGAAGAGAAAATAAGACTAGAAAATGAACCTTTCAGAATAGCGGACCGAAAAAACAAACTCGCTGAATTAGAAGAGAAAAATCGTGTAAGAATTAATAAAGGAAGTATTAGGAAAGATTTAAAACAAATTGCTTTAACAAAAGATAATTATACTAATACTGTTTTAACAGATGCAAATGGGAAAAGAATACTTCCTGAAATTGCAGAATTTAATGAACTTACAAATGTTATTCAAAATCGTAAAGATCAAGGATTTTCTAATGAAACACTAAAACCTCTAACTGATAAATACGATAAACTCCTTGCTGATGACAGAACTATAAGAATTACGCAAGAAGATCTAGATGCTGCTTTTGGGGTAGATAACCCACCTGACTATACTGACGCTGGTAAATTAAAACTAAAAGATGCTCTTTTTTCGCGAATAACTGCTGATTACGTTCACGCTACTACTGATGCAGCAGAAACCAAAGCTACAAATGTTATTAATAAATCAAAATACGCGGCTAAATATGCAAATCCATTAATCGCCTCATTTGATAAAATGGAAGCAGTAGCTAAACCTGACCCAAAAACTGGTGCAGTTAATTCTGAGAAAGTACTTAGTACATATTTTAAGCAAAGAAAGTATATAGCAGATAATTGGCCGGATCAGCTTGATGAATTTGATGGTGAATGGAAAGATTCTGCTTTAAATGCCACGACCGTAAGTGTGGATATAGCTAGTTTAAAGAAAACTAAATTAACAAATAAAGACGGTACATTGAAGCTAGATACAGAGGGTAATGCAAAATACTCAAAAACATTTGAAAGTATTATTAAGAAACCGAATGATCAAATAACTAGAACAGATTTAGCTCGATATGATAAGTCCATAAAACAACAGCTAATAAAGCTGGGGTTTAGAAATCTTACGCCAGCAGAAATTGCTATAGTTACAAAAAATAGTGAAGCCGGTATACCAGGTTTAGAGGATAAAATAACTTCTCTAAGAGCTTTACATGCCGCGAAATTAAAGATTTCAACTGGAGAAGTGGAAGAAACTGTAGCACAAACGCTACAGCCTTCACAAGTTGAAACCAAGGTAAACGAAGCAACGCAAACCCTGATAACAACAGCTAATCACCAACGAAATGCAGTTGTTCCTACGCAACAAGCGTACATGAAGTACCTAAAAGAGAGTGGTAAAGATAATGGCATAGAAGGTACAGATCTAGACAATGCTATACGAAGACTTGATGATATTCTAATTTCAAGAGCACCAACATTAAAAGCTGGAGAAAGAGCGCATATTCTAATGAATTTCATGAAAGCACATTCTTCAGTACAAACATGGACACTTACTCCAGATGTTATAATAGATTTTGATGAGAATGGCTTAATAGAAACAGCTCCTGCTGGTTTGGGTGATAGACAAGTTATCGACATAGAAAGTAAGGCGGACACTAATAAAGCATTTAGAATGATGATGGAAAAAACAGGTCTTTACACTTATCCTGCTAAAGCACAAGCAGCATTAGAGTTAATGTATGGGAATCAAAAAGCTAATAATGACAATATAATTAAAGATAATAATATGTTATTAGACCAATTAAGTGATAGTAAAATATTTGGGAAAACTCCTGCTGGAGTTCAAGCTCAGATTGATAAACTTAAAAAACAAATAGCAGAAGCTACACGTCAGAATGCTTTTTTAGAAAGAAGCAAAAAAGAACGCGGAGGTAAGTAATAATGGGCAGCATTGCTGATGATGTCGCGGCTGCCAAAGCTAGTTTTACTCCTAGTATTGCCGCTGCTAAAAATAATGGACTTTTATCTGTAGCTGATGCCAAAGCCGCTATATTAGATAATCCTCTTAGGAATCCCTCCTCACCTAGTTTCATTCCTAATCTTAAACAAACTTTACAAGATACCGCAATCCAAGCACGGGAGGATTTCCTTCGTTCATTACCAGATCCTAAAAGAGTTATTAAAGAAGAGAATAATGTACAACATCTTGCGGATGGTACTTTTAATATTATTACAGCAACCGGTAAAGTTTTAAGAAGTGTGGATAGAAAGTACGTTGATGAATTTTTAGCTATTGAACAACAACGAGCCATAGATTTAGATAAACAAAGAAGACTCGACGCTAAAGCTACTCCTATAACAGATATGCTCAGTACTGGAGTTGATGTTGTAGGAAAGATAATTGGCGGGACAGTTGAAAAATTATCGGATGCTACTGGAATAGGCACTTCTGCTCAAACTCTTACCGAACAAGTTGATAAGTATAACCAGGAAATTCTTAATCCAGCTCCTAGAACTTTTATGGAAGGAATGAGTCAAGGTTCTGGAACGCCTAGCACAACTCCCACTATCTCTAAAGAAGGTCTAGCTAAATATCAAAATTTAGTAAGCAAAATGAAGAAAGGAGGTAAACTTGCTCCTTCTGAATTAGAGTATGTAAGATCTAATGAATTTGATATTTTATCCGGTTTAGATGCCAAAGTTTACAGATCAAGCGAGGTATACGAAGGAATTGAAAAAGAAACTAAACGTATACAGTCTTTTGTACCAACTGAACACGCAGATGATGTTGCTTTTCAATTAGGAGCTAAACGTACTCTTGAAGAAGAAGGTATACCAGCGGGTCTATGGACAGTATTAACTACGGATTGGCGGCAATTAGTTAAACAAGGTTTTGAGAGCATTCCATATATGATTGCTTTTACAGCTGGAGGTCCTGTAACCCAAACAAGTGTTTTATATGCTTTAGCTGTATCTAAAGCTAGGGAAATTACTACCAGTTTTATAAAAGAACATGGCAAAGATCCTACTACTGAAGAGCGTATGCGTATTGAGTTCTTTGCAGGTGCTTCTACTGTAGCTGAGAAATTTGGTGATATGGCGGCTGTTAAAGCTATACCATTTGCTAAGCTTGGTAGAGCCACCGGTATATTAAAGCAAGTAACTAAAGAAACTCCAGACACGGTCACAGCAGCTATTAACAGAACGGCAGGAGCCGCGGGAGTTGTGGGTAAAATAGGTGGAGTAATTGGTAGAGGTTCAGGAGCTCTTGCTGGTGAAGGAATGTCAGGAGGTTTTACTGCAACTTTCGATCAACTAGCTGAATCAGGTAAAATAACAGATCCAGCTCAAATAGGTCTTGATGCGCTAGCTGAGGCTGTAGGTACTGTCGGCGGTATTGGAGGTATGGTTGCTGGTAGAGCTCTTTATAACACCGCTAAACTGCCTTTTACGCCCTCTAGAGAGGAACGGAGGGTAAAGGAGGAACTAGCTTATTTAGATAAAGCAATAGCTTCTGAAAAGCCAATTAAAGTTAAAGAAACTGGTCAAGGTCCACTAATTCAAAGAGAAATAGACGAGTTAAACGAAGGTCTTGAAAATATTAAAGATCCAGAACAACGAGAGATAAAATTAGAACAAATTAGACAGAAGCTTTCTAAAGCAGGAAAAGATGATTCTGGGGCAGAGGCTACACTTGAAGAATACATAGCAGAAGATGTTAAAAGGCGGGATGAACTTACTGCTACTTTAGAAAAGGTTTTACCTAAAGAAGTATTTGAGAAACGAAAAGCCGCTATATTAGCTGAACAAAAAGAAAGACAAGAGACTAAAGATAAAAATAAGCTCTTAAAAACTAAAGAGGGTAAAGAAGCACGTATAGCTGAGATTAATGAAGAAATAGAAGCAGTTAGAGTTAAAGAAGGATTCATTGATTCTGAAGCAATAAGAAAACTAGAAGAGGAAAAACAAGAATTAACTGAAGGATTAGATCCATTAGCTACTAGAATAAAACGAACATTTATCGAGGACAAGGACCCTCAAGAACCGGTAGATGATAGAACATACACTGAACTAAAAGAAACAGAATTCAATAAGCTAGTAAAATCTATAGACGTTGGGAAACTTACAGATCCCGCCACTGATCCCGCAGAATTAGATGAAGCTCTTAATAAAATAGCTGAGATCCATAAATATAAAGAATTAACGGATTCCCAAGATCAAATATTAAGTAAAATTAAAGATGAGCTTGCCCAGGTAGATCCTAGATTTAAAGAGGGTCCTTTAACTAGTATTAGAAAAGTAGTTAATGAAACACCTGCTAAGTTAAGAAAACTACTCAAAATTGCTAAAAAGAATAAGAAAGCTAAAGATATAAAACTTATTAATGCTGAGCTTAACAGAAAAGACAAACAAGCTGAACTTGAGAAGATAGAGAAGCAAACAACAATGGGGGAAGTTCACTCTCAGGTAGTAGATGGTCCTGGGACTAGATGGAAAGGAATACGTACATACTATAATGAAATAGTAAAGACAGTAGCTGAAGTTAAAGACAAAGTAATAGCAGAAGAAGCAGTTACTAAAACAATACAAAGAATGAGTACCCATGTAGATAATCTCAAAAGAAAACAGGAAGCATTTACTGCTGCTTATAATAAACCTGCGTTAAAGAGAGGTATTCGTGTTGTAAGAGGAACAGTTGGCGAAGAACGAGTAATGAAGTACACAGAAGAGACTATGTCTGTTAAAGATTTTAGAGCTGCACGTAAAAAGAATGAGTATGTCACTGCTATTTTTAAAGAAAAGAAAAAAGGATTTGATTACACATCAGAAAGATTAATTAAAAAAGTAGGGCTTGAAGTAGAATATGGTAACGAATTTCTAACTGTTGTTGAGGGATTTAGAGAAACCTCTTTTAGCCTCGCAGCAGCGGAGCTGGATGCGAGGCGTAAAGCATTAAAAGAAAAACAAGCAAAAGCTGCTAAAGTTAGATTTAAATTAAAGAAGGCTCTTATTCTTAACAAGAAGACTCAAGATAGTCTTGATGCATTATTTAAAACTAAATCTAATAAAGAACTGCAGAAGTACATAGTTGAAAAAAGAGAAGAAATAAAACAAATTAAAAATATTAGTGAGAAAGCACAGAAAGAAGCAGTACTTGCATATGCAGTCTTAGCATTTAATGCACGTACACCAGAGAAAAAGAGGAAGAAGAAAAAGAAAGAGAAAGAGAGCAAGCCTAAATCAGATAATACCCTTTCTAATGAAAAAGTATGGCCGATAAAGAGACTTAAAGCGGCTATCGCTAGATTACAAAAACAGATAGATAAAGCTAATAAAGAGAATAGAAAGCCTAATTCTTCGTGGCAAAAGAACATTGATAGTATGACTGCCGAACTTGAACGGCGCGGAGTTAAAGTAACAGAAACTACCAAGTCAGAGTCAATACAAGACTACATGACGAGAAGACTTGCTGAAATAATTACAGAGGAACTACCTGCAGCAATCAAACACATAAAGAAAGAACAAGTTAAAACTAAAGTAGCTACACAATTTATTGGTCATGGGTGGAATAATTCATCCACACTTCTTTATAAAACAATATATGAAGAGAAAGGATTAGCTAATACAGGAGAATACACTGCTGAAGATATTATTTTTATAGCATCTAATGGTAGGCGGAATAACAGAGTTGTACCTGTTGATAAATACGGAAAACTACAAGGGGACTATAAGAATGTAGATCTAGCAATAGAAGCAGGCGCCACTATTATTATGGATACGGCAGGTCATTTAGCTAAGTCTAACTACAATATAGGAGAAATGCAGTTAGCTAAATACTTAACGAAGAAAGGATATGAGAGACAAGGTGAGACAGGTGTTTGGAAACAGCAACAAGGTCCCAATGCTGAAATATTAAATGCTGCTAAAAACGTAACAACCAGCAACGTTTTACAGATATTAAAATCCTTAACTCGACAAGTAAAAGATAGTGCTGAATGGATTCATGTTTCTGATGAATTTAAAAAAGCTTATGAAAATGTGCTTGTAAAACTTACTGCTTTAGCGGAGAAAAAAAGTGAAAAAGAATCAACTGCAGTCCTTATGCAAGCAATTACTGAAATGCAAGAACAGAAAGCCCCAGAAGGTAATGAAACTTGGAACTACGAAGTACTACCAGAACGGGATATTGTTCGAACGATATGGAACGTTGTTCGGAAAGAACTTGCAAAAAGAAAGGCAGTACAAGACAAAAAAACGAACTTTAAAGGAATTAAAGCAAAAGATATTATACCTGATGGCTTTATTGAATCACTTAGCGAAGATTACAGTCCAACTAAAGAGGCACCTACAGAAGATAAAACACCATACGGTAAACTTACACCAGAAATAGTAAAGGGGTTTAAAACAGCACAGGATGCTGTTGAATGGTTAATTAATAATACTGATGGTGTATTGTATAAGAGACTTGCCCAACGAATTAAAGATAGTATTCCTCCTATCCCTATTATATTTATTGATAAAGACCGCATACCTTTACCGGATGGCAGTACAGCAGCTGGTGTAGCACAGCGTAACTATGAGGCGACAGAGGAAGGCATATCCACCACCAATATTTCTATTGAATTAGCTAGACAAGGAGTAAACGAAACAACATTACTACACGAACTTTTTCATGTAGCTGTAGCAGCTCTTTTTGCATCGCCAATAACCCGTAAACAAAAAGCTGCTAAACAACAATTACTTGATATAGCTATACATTTAAAGACTATTAGTGATGCTAAAGAGATTAAGGGAATGCAGTTAAATCCGGATCAACTGCGCTTGCTAGATCTTATGAGAGGTCTAGATGTTCCTGGAGATGAAAAAACTCGAAACAACCCTGGAGTAGAAGAATTAATAACATATGCTTTAACTAGCCCACACGCTAAAGCGCTGATGATGTCGCTTCCTGCTCTTGAGACTGAATATAAATCTTTATGGTCAGAATTTGTAATGGCTATTCGCGAATTAGTGGGAATGGAAGATACCGAAAAGTACCCTCCAACACTATTTGATCAGATAGTCGAAAGCGCAGATATACTAATAGAAAAGCCTGAAGCTAAGAAAACTAAACAAAAACCAATTAGCCGACATTTACCTAAGGAATCCCAAAGTAAACAGGCATTCCATGTTTTATACCCGGAAATTATTACAAAAGATGGGACCTTAGCAGAAGATAGTGTACTAGCTAAACATTTTGAAATATTAGAATCATTAGCTACTGCATTAGGATTAAAATCCCCGGAGAGAAAAGATATTGAGGAGGCTTTAAAAGCATTACCAGACAATAAAGATTTTCTAGAAGCAAAAATTGAGACTAGACAGCTTGAAACTACTATTACTGAAGAACAATTAAAGAAAGCTAAAACAAAACAACATGCGAGCATAGGCGAGAAAAGCGGGAAAAGCGTAGCTGAACGAATAGCTGAAAACCTAGAAAATGTCTTTGGCATTTTAGGCGTATACGCTAATAAGTTAATTACTATTCGTAAGGTACGAGATAAAAAAGCTCTCAATGGTATTCACACTCTCCCAGATGCTGTATTTGAAGATACTCATGCATTTAGCGGTCTTCCAATCACAGATGCATCAGGTAAAAAACAGTATAAGACTCTAGAAAGAGCTCTTATCGCTTTAGGTGTATCAGAAGAAGGTGCTGCTGAACTAGTAGAAGAATATTCAAGATATGCTAGAAAGTATGAAGCCATACGTGTAGACGGTAGAGTTTTAGATACAGAAGGTAATCCACAAGGCAATACCGCTATTAATAAGCCGTTATCTATACTTTATAGTGAAGATCAAAATGTAACAGAGTTCCCGCCTCAAATAATATTTGGAATGATGTTAGGCACCATTACTTGGCTTCAACAAAATCCAACTAATATTAGATTTGGAAGTGATCTTGCTAGAGAAATATTTTTATATGGAGATCATGCTCAGCTCTCTCCTAGTGAACGAGGCCAAGTGAAGAATGTTGGGCACTCTTACACAGAGGCGGTGTCTACTATTGGTAATAATATTATCAGTATTTTAAAAATATCAGGAAAAGATATTGATACGGATGTTTACTATAATAATTTAAGTGTAGCTTTAGGACAGTTAGCCTTGCAGGTAGAACACGGACCTCAAGGACTCACTCTTACAGATAAAACCTCGTATACACAACCAACCATAGAATTTGAAGGAGACGAATCTAGACTCCATATAGAAGGTAAATCATGGAACTTTAAGCCTGCCAAGAAAGAAGGTCGTCTTTTTAATAACGCCGATAAGAGCCAATATAAACATATTAAACTTAATCTTAAAAAAACTAGTAATGGGAAAGAAATTCCTCTTAAACTTCCTAAAGCAACTGTTGATGCTAGTAAAGAGATATTAACAGTTATAGATGCGGATGTAGATACAGAAGGAGGTAAGCCAGCTCAAAAACCATTTCCTAAAGTTGTTGACAATATAAAGAATTCTTTAGGTGGAGTAGCTAATGAAATTAAAGATGTACTTAGTGTCCTCCAGGGAAATGATGAAAACCAACATGTTTCATGGACAGGAACACAGTCTTTAGGTATAGCAGTTAAATTAGATGAAGCAGGCGAGAAAGACGCCCTTTATAAGCTTGCTGGAGTAGAGCATGTCGATGATACTTATCATACTGTACGCCGAGAATCTATTGAGGCCTCCAATGCAGATAAAACTAACGCAATTGATGGCCTTTTAGATGCACACAATCACGAAGACGGTAATCTATTAAAGAAGTTTTATTTTAGATATAAGCTGCAAATTCAAAACCGCATTATGATGCAGTCTTCTGGAACTATTAATCCACAAGCCAGTGGAGTTGATAGATACTACGTAAGACCCACGAAAGCTTCTGTTAAATATACCGAAAAAGATCTATGGAAATTCAAGTTATCTGTTGTTGGTAACCTTGGATTTAAAATAGATAAAAATGACCTGACATCTGCTTTGGATGCCTTTGATTATTTAATAGCTGATGGAGATGTTTTAGAAGCTGTAAGCGCAATACAAAATATAGATGAAAAAGGTCAACCAGCTAAATTAGCAAAGCTTCTATTAATCATTAAAAACAAAGAAGTCCTAGGCGAAGCGGATCACGGATCATCCATATTGAATGGATTAACAGGATTAGCTCAAGGACTAACAGTAGGTAGTAATGTTACAGAAGCCGGAGAATCAGTCAAGGCAACCAAACTGGGAATACTAAAAACAGACTTTGAATCAGATGTAGTTTTAGAAATTGATGGCATATCTAGTGGATTTGCTCAAAACGCTCTTCAGTTTCCTATGTATGGGAAAGAAGGAAACGAATTACGGCGCCAACAAACAGGTACACATATTGGTCTTACAGAATCGTCTACTATTTATGATCCATATCGACCTGATATTTATCAGGATGTAGGAACTAAGGTTGAGGAATATTCCGGAGTTGATACGGCTGAAGCCTTTCATACTGATCAAAAGAGCAGAGGAACTTTTAATCGTGATCAGTACATAGCTAGAAATAATTCATTAAATGAATTGTATCCCACGCTTAAAAATGGGGATATGCGTAACCTTATTAAATACCCATTTCTTATTTTTATGTATGGTGGCGGTCCTAAGAGTATCTCTGAAGGCATTGCAGGAGATATACTATCTGAATTGTATGTACAACTAGATTTACATCAAAGATACTACCACAAACTTAAAACTCAAAAAGCTAAGAATACTTATCTAAAAGAAGAGGTCCTACCGTTTCTGGAACATTTAAGAGTAGTAGGGGCTATTGATAACGTCGCAATATTTAGAGGAGCATTTGTAAACCCGAAAAAAGTAAAAGAAGAGCTACTTAACGATGCAGTAGCCATTACTCGAATATCTACTTTATTACGCCCAAGATTACAACTAGGACTGGAAAGTATTCTATTAGGCACAAAAGACGCTAGAGATGCGGCAATACAAGCAGGAGAGGTATTACATGCTGTGTTCATGGCTCATTTTGAAAAGGCTCAAGAAAAAGCACGGATTATTCGTAATGAAAACGGAGAAGATACTGGACAGAAGAGACCAAATTTAACTGAAAAAGAGATTAACGAACTTATTAGAAAAGAACTAATTAGTCTATTACCTCAATACAAGGGACCTTTACAGCAAACAGACCAGTCTTTTATAGACCTGACTAAACGACAATCTTCCGAGTCTGATAGTACAAGCGAAATGGTCACTATTGAGTATAAGGATCCTAAAAATAAAAGAGGAATAGGTACAGCTAGTACTACGCCGAAACGTATGACTTTTACTTCTCCTGGCGTTAGTGCACTAATTCGTATGATCATTAATATGGATGCGGCTATATTAACTAAAACTTTAGCAGCTCACCCACATGTGCTCATGCTCCATGACGCTGTAATGGGAGATCCTAATACATTAGAAGCAGCCAATACTACATATGGCAAGTGGTACGTAAAGCTTAACAGAGAATATAGCGTACTAGATTCTATTACAAAACAAATGAACGCTGTTATTGCTAAAACAAAAGCCAAGGATGTAAAGAACGGTAATAATAATCTAATGGAGGCTGTAGATAGCTGGCTACTAAAGGAAGCATTCATAAATCAATATGCAAGATCAAGTGATAAAAAACCTAGAGAATTTATTGTTCAAGATATTAATGATGTAAATAAAGCCGTCCAAAGAGAACGAAAAAAAGTAGAGGATGAAATCTCTGAACGAGGCGGGAGAGTTATTTCTAGTCAATTATATATGGCTAGAAAAGCTATCTTTGAAGCTACGCAACTAATCTTAGACAAAGAAAAAAATCTCCGATTAAAAATATCTAATCTAGTAGATTTACTTTTTAAAGATGTTCCTAAAGACGTTCGAAATACACCTTCAGAATTTGAAAAAGAAGAGCAGGCTATTAGTGAAGCATTTAGGAAAGAGATTAAAAAAGCTAAAAAAGGTAAAGGACTTCTTTATTCTTCATTACCTGACCAAAAAAGAGATAATCCTATAACAAAGTTAGTAGGAGATATTACAAAAGAAAATATATTATCTACTTTTGCAGATATGCAAGAGCATTCTGAAAATTACTATGAAAATGATCAGGATCAAACTAAACATGCAGGAATATTAATAAGAGTACTTACTAAAGTAGCTGACGGGTTGAAAGATTCCTCAGCTATTCGGTTTACTCAAGAAGAGATAGACGGAACTACTCAAGGAGAATTTGATCCGGTCAGTAAGAGAATAAGAGTATCTTTAAGTAGACAGGGCCCTTTATCTACGAATGCACAATCTCCTCAGGAAGTATATGTTCATGAACTTGTACACGCCATAATTACTGTTGCATTAGCTAAAAATCCTTTGTTAAGACGTAGAGTAGAAAAACTATACCGACAGACTAAACAAGATTTAGCTGCTAACGACGGATACAGGATATTTTTAAATGATCCTAAGAGTGAAGACAGAGCAGCAAAGGAAATGGCAAAAGAACAATATGACTTTTTATTTAACAATCCAAAGAACGAGACACACAAGTTAGGTGAATTTTTAGCTTACGCTGTAACAAACAGGCAACTTGTAAATTATCTATCCGGCACTAAAACTAAAATACACTACAAGTACAGAAAAGAAGAGACTGTTTTCACTAGAGCAATAGATGTATTTGAGTATTTTGTAGAACTTGCTGTAGATACTGTATTAAGAGCGTTTAATAAAAGAGGGGGTTTTGGTGCTAAAGCTAATCATGAAATGTTGGCCGTTCTCGAGACATTAATAAGGATACAGAGTAACAATAAAAATCGATTAGAGCGGTTGCAAGATAAGTTCTATAAAAATTTAGGTGATTCTGATCAATTTATAAGAAAATTTGGTGATGAACAGGCATTAGCGATAATAGAGAGTGAACCAGCTAATTTCCTTGAGCGCGTAGGTAGAGTTGCTGTAGGTGCCGGTTATCTTGCTATTAGTAAAAACGCCCAGACTCTGAAGACTCGGCAAATAGTATATAACGCCATGAGCGATACTTTACGCCATTTAGCATTAGAGGTAGGTGAAGGAATACTTGGCAAACGACTAGTCCAGCAATTATTGTTCTCTAAAGTAAACGTATCTAAAGCACGTCAGGAGGCTGAAAGGTTTACTATTAAATGGTTTAACGGGATCTGGAAATCAGTAGATGCTAGCAAACCTAAAGGAATGTCTGTAGATTTAAGAGAAAATCTAACTAATGTAATATTCAGAACGGATTTGTCCAGTCTATTGACCATGGGCCTTTCCCACGCAGAGATAGCTAGTTTTATAGGTAACACAAACAAAATTGATGCAAGATTAAGATACCTTGAAAGACAAATATTAAATAAAAGACCTGCTAAGGGAAAGTATATTAACCACGCAGTAGATTATGCTAAAGAGCTTGGTGAATACATGGCTATTGGAGATACTGGTTTAGAAGTGGCTCATATGAATGCGTTTACTATCGCAAGAAAATATTTAGCTAAACCAGAAGCCGGTGATCTGGCACTAATAGAAGCATACGCTACATTAACAGCCTTAAGAGCGACCAGATATGATGAAACTGCTGCTGTTAAGGAACTTGTTGATGCGGAATTTGCTGTGGATGCTACGCAGAATGGATTTATAGATTTATTAGATAGCCATATTGAATTTGTTGACCGATCAAGAGAAGGGAATTTTGGCGGTAATCCTACACAAATGATTAAAGGCTATGTCGTAGAGAGGATGGATAACCTAACGGATATGAAATTCGGGCAGGAGTATCAACAAAAAGATATGGAAAACGAGGGTTATCCAGAGATGTATGGATTAGGAGACATTCCAGGACTTAAAGCTGGTCAAAGAATAAACGATACACTATTTATCGGACGACATGCGCCTCCTATTCCTTATGTTTCTGCCATTATGTCTACGACCAATAAACGTAATATCGGTACTACTTTAACAGAGATTTTATCAGAGAGTCCTCACTACCAAAAATCTCCTGGCGTACCTGATGTACCAAAAATAAAACAAGCTATTCGTGATATTCATAAAGAACAGGAAAAACTGGCTTCTCGACGTAAATTAAAATTCAATAACAAATTACGATTACGCCCTGTTCTAGATGAGAAAGAAAATGTTACTGATTATCGAGTAATCATGAACCACGTAACTCGGAAACAGTTACTAAATCCAGATATAGAAATACAAAACGTATTCGCACATATGCAATCGTCTTATATTGATCGCGTAGCTACTATTAAGAATGATAAAAGAACTATTGAGCTATTAGTATATGAACAAAGAGAAAGATTACCATCTCACCGTGATGAGTTCATTGATTTCTTAGATCCTGCAAATGGATTTATTGATCGTTATTACAGGCTACCTAAAGAAGTTAGAATGTATATGGATAGATTTACCAAAGACGGTAAATTTATGGTTAGGAAGGATGCTGTTAATAAAATATTTGGGTATCAAGCAAGAGACTTGAGAAATATACCAGGGCTCAATCACCCTAGTATGGTTCATATAAAAAGGTTTGCAGGACTATTCCACTATATTCTCAGACAAATTATTGGTTATGGAAAGGATCGTATAGTTATAGCTATGCCGCAGGTATGGTTATATAACGCGTATTCTAACGTAATGCAGCTAATGATGAGGAACATTCCTCTATCTTATATAATTCATAAGACTATTGAGGGATTTCATGAATACCAAGCATATCGTAAAGATACAGAAGAACGTAGAGAGCTTAAAAATACTATTAATATTAAAAACTTAGATAAAAAAAATAGTCCAGAAGCTATACAGGTAGCAGCATTAACAGTACGTATAGAGAATAACAAAATTCATGCTATGAGTGCTGCAGGATTGAATTCGCTTATTGTGGAGGATCTGAATGATGCTTCATTGGATGGGTATATCAATCGTGGACGGAGATTTTTGAAAACAAACAAGTGGTATAACGCGTCAGATAAATTATCTAATACAGGGCATTCTATAGCAGCTAATATTTTTATGACTAAAAGTACAGGACCCTATCAGATTATGCGTCAGATTGTACAAATGACAGATTTCTTGGGTAGGTATGTGATGATGCAGCATGCTACGGAAATACGTGGGGTAGATTTTGATACAGCTATGCATGAAGCACTAGACGCATTTGTATTATTTGATGAAGCATTAGCTCCTGCTTTAGAGACTTTAGAATCTCTTGGTGCTACTGTATTTCTATCGTACTTTTTACGTAATCAAAGAACATCACGTCAAATGGCTATGAGACATCCTACTGGAGTAGCTATATCTGGAGCAATTCAATATTCTACCGGTATACCAACGTTAGGAAATTTAGACAGTGGATTTATAGTTGGGGATATAATGCCTACTACGATGTATTTAGATGAGTTATTTGACGAGGCTAATAATCCAACAGGAGCTGATCTATTAGAACAAGCGCTGGGACAGATATTTAATTAGAGATTTTCCTTATCATCGTATATTCCTAACTTATAAGTAAAAAATAGGATAGCACCAACTATTAATATAAGTACTAGTGGTAATAAAAGAATAGATCCCAATAGTACAACTAAGATCCCTCCCAAAGTTAATCCTGCATAGATTAAACTTTGTGCATTTAACCATAATGATTTTAGATGATCTTTCATTGTTGGTTTTTTTGGATTTAAGTAAGTTGGTCTCATAATTTATTTTGAAAATAGAGAGTTAATATCATTTAAATCTTTTGTTTCTGGAATCTCAGATTCAGGGTCTTCTTTTTTATCCTCTTCTCCTTCTCTTTCCATTATCCCATTTCCATTTACAGAATCAGAATCTCTGCGTTCTTCAGCAAGCTCTTTTTCTGCTGCGGCCATACCTTCAGCAGCTATCTTATCTATACGATCTTTCTTAATAGCAGCTTCTTTAACTTCATTCTCAGTAGTTTCATCTATTTGAACGATTGCTTTAGCTTCTCCTTTTTCTTCAGGAGTTAATCTACGACCCTTTTCTTTCTCTAGGTCGTGTAAAGCCATCTCTTCTGTAGTACGTCGTCTTCCATTCTTACGTCCGTATTCCCATTTAGATCTACTATTTGAAGTAGCCTCTACAGGAATTACATCTTCGGATTGTTGGTTCTTAAGTGCTTCTCTTACTATAGATTCAACATCTATATCTATTTCTATTTTCATTATTCCTCCGTTTCATATGTCTCTTCGTCTTCATATTTTATAAGTTTAATTTTTATTCTATCATTGGGATTTCTGTTTTCCATATTAAAATGCTCCCAAAGAAAATCACATTCATCGCCGTATATCCATGCCCATGTATTATTTTTTGTTGCCATTATTCTTTCTCCTCCTTATTTAATCCATAATGGGCAATCATTAGGGCGTCAGCCCTGCCATCTAATAACCCGCCTCGTTTACCATATAGATTTGCTACGGGGTATAATATGTTAGCTATCTCAGCAACTTGTTTTTTAATAGCTTTACCTTTAGCAATTACACCTATGTATTTTTGCCATACTTTAGGAGTAACTTGTTGAACAGGCCCATCGGAGACTGCTAATTTGGCGATTGCAAATGCTATGCCAAAATTTCTACCAAATCCAAAATTAGATTTTGCAGACATTCCATATAATGAATGTACATTCTCTAACCAAATAGTATCTACTTTTTTGTTGTGTAACCATTCGGTAGTTTCATAAATACTATTTTTATTTAAATCTAACAGAGCAACGCTGTCTGGATTCTTTGAATCCAGAACAGCGATTGCTCCATTAGTTCCAGGATCTATTCCGCAGACTCTCATTAAATAAGAGGTTCTTTATCAAATAATGATCCTGTAGTTTCTTCTGTGGGTGTACCACCCATAATAGAAGCTGCAGAGTTACTACCTTGACTTTTAGTGGATTTATCAATAACCGCACCAGTATTCTTATTGGCCCACTTATTGAACATCGTAGCTGCTTCTTTCTTAGTAATTTCTTCAGCAGTTTTGCCTTCGGTATTACCAAAGAATTTACACTGATTTACAGTACGAACCTCACCGGTAGGTAGATATTCGCCTTTAGCATTTGGTGCAGTTCTGTCTTCAATAACTTGATGAACAGCTACTTTGACAGGTTTACCAACTAGCCCCATTACTACTGGGCGTTCTGCAGGTGCTTCTTGTTTTTTCTCAGGATTCCAAACTTTGACAGTTTTGTTCTCTAAAGATTTCATACATGTATCTAAATCTTCGCCTGTAGCGGCTATACACATGGATTCTGCAATTTGGTATCCAGGAAGAGGACGTTTCTTACCTTCTTTAGTTACATAGTAAGTTTTATGGCCCTTAGCTTTACCAGATTTGATACAGAAATTCTCTCGAAGTTCTGCCATGTTACCGCCATTCTTTGCTAGAATAACGTTAAAAAATTGTGCTTCTGATTTTGTCTGGTTTAGATACACCATTTTAACGGTAGTATCGTATACACCAGATTCCCATGCAAATCCACCGCCTGCTCTTTCAATAGACTGTGTCTCTACATCTTTAGGAAGTTCCCATTCGCCCATAAGTCATATCCTCTCTTAGTTGAGTGTTAAAATACACGGCTTGTAATTAGCCGTTACTATTAGCTTGAATTTTCTGTTTTTCAAGATAATCGTCTAATACTTTCATAAATTCTTTAACAGAACAGCCAGGTTTTCGCTTTAGAGTTTCTGCGGCAATTTCCTGTACTATTCCAAAGCCCATTTCCGTAGCAACGTGTACCATCTTGTTTATTTGGGCAATTCTTGCATCATCTATAATAATATCATCACGTTTGTTATCTATAATTTTATCATTACCTTCGTGACTCATGGGTCTCCTTTCTCTTTAGTTCTTTTAGTAATAATAAACTCTTTATCTAACTCTTTAATAATTGTTTGTAATTTCTCAAGGTGGGTCGTGCCTCTAACTCGTCTTCTGTATCGCCAAAGTATAATTTTATCAACTATTTCTTCCCAGTATTTCATTGATTGAGCCTCTTGGGTTATAAAATAAAATGCCTCTCCCGAAGAAGAGGACTAGTATTTTATAACTCTTCAGTTAGGATAGGCCCTACATAAGGAGTGGCCCTGAAAGGGGGAAATATAGTCCTACCCTGCAGTAGATATTTTAACGTGGCTCTAATACTGCGGTACCACCACGTTATTATATCATGCAGGGTTTACTTATAGTATTCGTGAAGTCTATTTATTACATTCTGTAGATTATTATCTATATAAGTTTCGTTTCTAGGCCACATTCCCATAGGACTACGAATTCTCTCATTAACAGTTTCTTTAGTTAATCGAGTTTGAAATACGTATTTAAATCCGTTATCTATATCGTCTGGGGTAGCTTTAAATAGCAGAGATTTAGCTATCTTATCCTCTAATTTACCCATAGCTACTTTTTTAGTAGATATAACACAAGTAAAGAAACTCTCAATACCTTGATTCATCAAGGATCCTTTAACTTTAACCAAAGTTTCATTTACCATTTCGGCCTCGTTAAGAACATCTGTGGTGTGAGCTAGAAATACCACATTCTTGGTAGATTTAGCTACTATCTGAGACATTAATACTTTCATGTATTGAGCGTATTGCCCCCATGCTTGCATCGTATTTGTTGAGCTTAGTACTTTAGTACTTTCATACATATCCATTAGATATGTAAGACTATCGATGACGATAGTATGTATATCTTTCATTTTTTCAGCTTTATCAAAAGCTTCGTATACTTGGTTTGGGTCAACAACGGTGTATTCTTTAAATTTACTTTTGAATGGTAACTTCTTCCCATTCTCACAATTTAAATACATAACTCCTTCAGGCTTATCCATATTCATTAAACTGGCACTTTTACCTGAACTGGATTTACCTGAAACTAGTACTAAATGATTATTATTCATGCATTTTCCTCTCTTTTTTGGAATTCTTTACTAATTGATTTAATTGTACTATTCCTAAATTGTTCCTCTGGTAAAGGTACTTCTAAAGAGTTATTAAACGTCTCTAGTTTTTCTACTATTTCACCTAATGAGTAGTTTCCATCTATCAATACCATACCGTATCTGTATAAATGGTTGGCTCTATTACCTTTAGCTGTGTGTGTCCTAAACCATCGTTCGATATTATCGAAACCAGTAGCACTAATACGTGCTTTTGTTTCGTCTGATCGTTTAGTTTCTGGAATAAACATAGTAGCGTCAATAATATTTCCTTTATTATATTCGTACTTTCCAGGATGAGTAGCCCACTTTCTAGCTATATCCTTGGCACCTTCATCTACTGGAAATGGTAACCATTCGAATACATTCATCATAAATCTAGAGTATTCTCCGGTGGTTAATTTAATTCTATGAGATAGGGGCAAAATAAGCCTAAATCTATTAATTTCTGGAGTATGTCGTTTAGTTGTAGACATAAGAAACGTGTAGTCTTCTAATAACACCTTAACTGTGGACATATTGATATCCCCATCACAATCAAGAATAAGCAAATCAAATCCAGGGATTACATTCTCATTCTTACGATGCCCATTGATAAATCCATGAGCTGTATAATGATATCCATCTGCAGTAGTTAACTTATGCAATAGATCAAATGGAGGATTATCTGTTTGATAATGATATGCTATATCCTTACTAATGCTTACAGTTAGATGCGTAAGATCCGTTTCTGCCAAAGTTTCTCCATTAAAAAATTCAATTTCGTCTAACATTCGCCTTTTGATAATAATGTTGTTTCTATGCCCAAAAGACATAGCTAGAGTCATTAAATCCTTTCTCTGGCCCTCTGAGCCTTTGTAGAATGGCAGTTCTTCCATCAACTCATGCTGAGTCACGTCATTATCACAATCGGCTAAATAATGCGCTAAACGCTCATAAGGGCCTTGTTTACGCATTAATTGATGAAAGGCTTCTCCTGAGTCCTCAACAACGCTAATAGCGTAATTCAGATGATCTTGTGTTACTTTTGTTGAATTATCTGCAAATGCATAGGCACCCGCTAATTTAATAGCTTTATAGTATCTATGTATCATTTCTGCTTTGTGAAGACTCATATGGTCTTTCATATCCTCAGCTAGTTCTTCGCATTTTAACTGGTACTCAATTAAATGAATATGGTCAGCTTCCGATACTTGCAGTACTGGATTGAAGGATCTTTTAGCAAAGTTAGTAAATTCCTGCTGAATTGCTAACATGTCCTTGGCCAAATTAGGATCAACCATCTGCTGATAACGTTCTTGTGCAGATGCATACTTAGTTCGATGACTATCTGTCGTATATCCGAATAATAATCTACGAGCATATCCAGTTTCGAGAAATTGTTTAAATTCCTCCTCTATCTTTCCACCATCTAGTAGCTTGGTTGGAGTACCAAACATCATTAGATTAGTAGGAGTGTTTCCTGGTAACTCTTCTGATCTAATGTTTTCTTGTGTATTTTTTATAAGTTTTTGTTTTACAAGGCCTATGTCGTAAAGCTCAAGGAATACATTTAATACATCAGCATTTGCGGACATATTTGATCCGACTTCATCTAGTTCCAGATTCATGGAACCTGCAGAAGCTAGTAGTAATTTCTCACGCATTTGTTTAACAGCTGGAGAGGTTCCACTGTCAAAACTAAAAGCCAGTTCTCCTAAACGATCAAAATGTTTTTGGAATTCTCCCTGTTGAAATTCAGTTTCTTCATCTAATGTTAATGTAGTTTGCCCAATATTAACTCTCCATGCGGCTCTTTCTTGAGCTAAATTTTGAATACTTTGCTCGGCTTTCTTAGGAAATACATTATTTAAAAATTCTTTTTTGAAATAGGCTACGAATTCTCGTTCTAGTATATTAGTAGAGTGCCCCTTACCTGTTCCTGATACCATCAGATTTAGTACATAAGTATTAACTGGGACTACATCTCCATCATTTGTTTGAATGTTACATCGCATCATGGAGGCTACTTTAGATAAGTAGTATCCAGTCAATATTCTAAAGAAATGTCGGTTATCGTTATTAACTTTACGTACAAGAATATCTACTATTTTTTCAGAAAATGGATGATATTTTTTCATATTATTTTTTCATATCTCCTTCCTTTTTTATTTCTTCAATGAAGTCTAAAGCCACATCAATTAAAATTGAGTCTTCTTTATCATCTACAGTACCATTCTTAACTTCTTCCAGTATTTGTTCTATGTACTGTAGTTTTTTCTGTTTATTCAGAGCCATCGTCGTCCTCCTCTTCATCTTCAATAATTTCAGTAACTAGTTTGATGTAATCATCAGTAGGTACAAGATCTACAATTCCTTGTTTACTAGCTTTGTCAATTTCTGAAATCCAAACAGGAGTATTGGCTTGCATAATATAATCCCTGTAATAATCAGATGCATGATCAGGTCCCACAAATGATGCTTTTAAAGCAGTTTCACATACTACAAGAAATTGGCTAACAGTTATCGGAGTTTTAGTGGGTACAAAGGCTAGATCAGAAGGATATCCATAGTAACTATGCGGCAATCCTGGGTACATATCAGTTATTTTTACAAGTAATCCAACTCGTTCTCTCTGTAATGCTTTTATTAGACTACCTAAAGACATTTGATATTGGCCATGCTCTTTAATTTTAGGTCTACCTTCCCTGAATTTACGCATTACTTCTTTTGGTTCCATAACTATCCTCCTTGTTTTTGTTGATTGAAGAGGTAGCTTTGTTTTCTCTGGCTATAATCCGGTATTCCAGTCCTAGGCGGTTTGCTCCGCCCCCCGTTCCGCGTGGGATAGCCGGCGCTATCAGGGACCTCTATTATTTTAAAAGCCCTACCCCCCTGTATAATGCGACACAAGATACATACACATCACTAACTTTCCTGTTCGAGAAATAGTTTATGTTTAGAGGGTAGGGCTATATTTGTATTAAGAAATTACCCCCTATTGATCGTTGCAGATATACACTCACTGGATTTAATCCACATTGCCAATAGGAGGTAACTGAGATATCACTTAGTGAAGAATGTTATACTGATATCATCCTTAGAATTTATATTTTCTTTTATACTTTTAGAAGGTTTGTCTGGTTCTAATTTATTGGGGCACTCATTCTGCATACCTTCAATTTTACCACTATTCTTAAGATAATCTCCAAATATTTCCTGAAATATTTCATTAACAATTTCAATATAAGTATTTTGATTATTTGAATAATGCTTAATACTAATTTCACTGATTATGTGTTTACATCTAAGAATATCTTGCTGTAATTTATGAATACTCATAATTTTCCTCTATTTTAGTAATCGCGTTTTTTTCTATCTCTACGTGCACCATCTTTCGGAAGGCATGGAGCATAGCAATACAGTCGATTTCCATCAGTAGGTATTTCTTTTTTACAAGTACGACATTTCCTTACATAGTCTTTATCTCTAGCTGTACCGTTATAATATTTATTCCCACATCTAGGATGATGAAATACATTATCATTTCGTTTTGGTGTAAATATCACATCACAATATTGATTTTTACATTCTCGTTCAGCCATACGTGGGAGCAGTTTTCTTTTTTCTTTTTGATGTAATAGTGCTCTTTTTCTACGTTTTAGTTCACGTTCTTCTTTACATTTAGGAGTGCATATAGTTTGTTTCTTAGGCCCTTCAAATGGAATGTTGCACTCCACACAAGTACGCTCAGATAACTTATCTCCATTAGCATTTTTCCAATAGCGTTCACTTACTTCCTCCTTTTTAATACGTTTTGTTTGATGTAAAATTCCATTTTTATTTGGTTTTAAAATGCGAATTTCATACAGCATAAATAATACTCCTATCTATAAAGTAAATCTGCCGTCTGCCAACATAGTTGAAGCTTGAGTACATACACTAACAACTGGGCAATAACGACATGCTTTAACTTCTCCTGGGATTGTTTTAATTATTCCACCACCTTTTTGTGCTTGGAACTTTAATGCATCATCCATTGAAGTATGGACACCGCCATTAGTAGCTCTAGTACTGCTAGAATTTTTGTAGTGTTTATATTTTGTATCTTCCGCCCAAAGTTCTTCATCAGTACATTCTGGTAATCCTTCCTGTGGAGTATTTGAGTGCGATTTATATTGAGCTAATTTATTTTGTATCCAGTTTTGTGTTTCTTCTCTACTCCAAAGAGAATATTTTTTAGCTAAAACTCTTTGTTGTGGATAAGACTTTGTATCCATCCTAGCTTTAGCAGCTGACCAGTCTGTAAATATATAATTAATATTCATGTAACTGTCGGTAATTTTATCAGGACTTAGCCATTTATAAATACTTCCCTGTTTTATATAACTATCTGCATTGCTATCATAAATATAACTCCAAACAGAAGTAGATTTATAATCATTAAGTGTGCCATCCAGAACTAAATCATACTTACCAGAAATTATAAAATCATCGATTTCTTTTTCAACTCTTTGTTCTACATATACTGGAGTTTCTCCTGTATTTGTTGTTTCTGGATTGATTCTAATACGTGATATAGCATCCTCAGATGCTCCTAAGACTCTTAAAGCATTACTTACATTATCTAAATCGGTCCATGCATCTTCACATCCTTTATGTATGGCTGACCCCATACGAGTGGATACTAGATCCGCGATATCTACAGTTTTTAGTAGGGCTGGGTTTTGTTTAGATAGTACTAATTGTCGCAGTGGTTTGATAAGACCTGTAGCACTAATTGAGTTTGACCTCTCATTGTACTCATAATCGTCGTACATTAAAAATACAGCTAGTGCGAGTGATACATTATTCTTATTTGTGTATTTAAATGCCATTTGGTCTCCTATGCAAATTTTAGTATTATTTTATCTAGCATTCTGATGTGTGCATCGTAACCGCCATCATCATCTCCATGCTCTTTTATAGCCTGTCTGATATCACTACGTAATCGCTTTAATGATTCGGTTATAAATAGTGCCTCTCCTTTTGTAAAAGTTAAAGTCACCTTGTCTTTTGATTTATCAATATCTCCGTATGTCATTACCATCATTTTTCTCCATTTAATAAATGTTCAGTTTTAGCAACTTTGATGTCATAAATACCATCAGATCTAACAGTTAATGGTATTAGATGAGTGTATCTTTCCTGTATCTCAAATGGATTATCTTCGTGGCACATAATACATTCTTCATAAGGTACTTTGTACCATCTATGTAGCCAATGAGCTTCTACGTCACCACTACCTACACATAGATACTTTTTCTTGGGTAATTCTTGTTCGACCCATTCCTCTTCTTCATTGGGTCCTTCTTGTCCCCAATTATCCGGAAGTGATCGTTTAACTCCACCCATATGGTCTCCTTAAATTAATAGAGATGGCGGGGAAACAAGCAACGCACTTGTATTTAGCTTCCCCCTGTTTCAGTGGCTGTTGGATTGCCTAGGACTACTTGGACATCGCCAACCATCCCTAACTGTTTATATATACATTTTTGCTGGCTCTAGTTAAAGCAACATAAAATAGTCGTGCTCTAGTAGCTACGTCACGACATTTATCTATATTTATTTTATCTATAAATACAGCAGGAAATGTTCCTCCTTGAGCTTTGTGGGTTGTGCCGGCAAATGGTGGGCGTAAATCGGCTAGAGAATTTTTTATTGCATAAAAATCTACCCAACCTTGTTTGGATTTACTTCTAACAGCTTCTTGTTTGTGTCCTTCAAGAATTGTATCAGTTATACCTTTATTTTTTGGAGAAAATATTTTCTTTCTTCTTGCTCCAGTGTATTTATCAGATTCACCTTGTACTGTTACATAGTATCCAGGAATACCGTATTGAATTCCTTCTATGTAATCAATGACGTGCACTACTTCATTATTGGTTAATATAGTTCTGTCAGATTGCATAACAGCACTATTGGAAATTAATCTTTCTCCTGCATAAAAAGGTTTAATTGTATCTTCCAAAAAGAAAGCAGATTTACGTACCATACTGTTGTAATTAATAGCGGATTCATTTGTATAAGTACATAATGGTATATCTACCGGATCTCCAGCGGAATAATTCATGTATCTTTTTACAAATTTAGTGACGAAATCTGTATGAGAGAGAATATGAATACCTTCGCCTTTAGCATTTAAAGCAGTTTTAATTGACGGTTCTATGTTACGAATGCCTTGAACATATTCACGAAATTCGTCTGCCTTATCAAGAATAGGGTTATCTCCGGCTTGTCTATGAACAGTTGTAAGTTTATAGGTAACCAATGAACCATCAAATATGCTACAAATATCTGTTGGCGGTGGAAGTTGAAGTGGATCCCCTACGAATAGTAGTTTTAAAGCTTTATCTTTAACAATATCTACGATAGCTGTTAAGAATTGATTTCCAATCATAGAAGCTTCATCAATAATTACCGCAGATCCGTATTGAATATCACACTTTCCTGTTTGTTTGATGAGTTCTTTTCCTGTTTTAGTAACAGTAGGGCGTAGTTTAAATAATGCATGTCCTGTCTGCACATCTTTAACAGCATTAAATCGATAACCACCGTTACTTAAACTTGTTGTGATATCTTCTAATACGTTAGCTGCTCTGTGAGTAGTTGCACATAATGCAATAGGAATTAAAGGAGAGTCAGTACTCATTCTATTAATGATCTCTCCTACTACAGTAGTTTTACCAGTACCGGCTGATCCGGTAAGAACGGTTATCATGTGACTTTTTGGGTTAGAATTAGCTAACTTGTCACAAATCCCATCTATTGCGTCAAGCTGATCTTGTGAATATTTCATGACTGTCCTTTGAATGTTTCATGTTCTCCTCTAGCAAGATTAGAAAGATGAAATTCTATATGATTTCCAATTCTTTCAAGTTGTCCTGCAATTGCCCCTAAGTGATTATTAAGTTCAGCTGATTGTGTTTCTTGTTGCATTTTAAGTTGTGCAATAACTGCAATTAATTGTTCGGCATCATAGGCATCCATGTTTTATCTCCTTTAATGTTGCATTATTATTTAATGGTACTAATGTATCCCAGGACTTTCCTATTTCTAGTGAAGCTTTCATAGGAACATCTTTAGATCTAATTGCATCATCATCATTCCACTCCATTTCTTCAATAAGTACGTCGTTTAAAAATTTTATACATTTAGGATTATTTCTTACCAGAAAGTACCCAGCATCATGGATCATGTTGCAGGGAAGAATATCTTCGCTATATCCAGCTTCTTCAATCCGTGCATTGGTAGCATTCATAGCTCTGTTAAGTAGCATACCCCATGATTGAGTTATCGCATTATTAGCACTACGAGCTTCTTTATCTGCTTCGTGTGGTGTTCTAGAGTTACCTAGAATACACTGCGAGATTATTGGAGTTCTTAGTTTTAGCCCAAATGCACATTCCACATATCCATGTTTCTCCATAAATTGTTTATTTTTTTCGTTAAATTTTCCTGATACTTTATAAAGTTCATGAAATGCTTCTTCTATTTTAATGGCTTGATCCATTGAAAATCCAGTTCTTTTATGAAGCGTATAAGCTGTGCCCATGTACTGTAGAGCAAACGTAGGTCCTTTAGATCTACGTCTTAGTTCTGGATATTTGTCTTGTATAGAATTAATACTGTCTACACTTGTTGGGTCTATATCAGGCATCTGATCTGCAAAATATGTTTGAGCTCTTAGTGAATGCCCGTCATATCCATCTGTGTAAACTTTAATTCTGTTAGGATCTTTACTCAGGATAGCTCCTATACGTTCTTCTAGAGCTGAGAAGTCTGCACCTGCGAATAACCACCCATCTGGCGCAACTATGCAACTCTTAACTAATTTACCCATTGGTCCATGAGCTGGAAGATTTGTTAGATTTGGGGAATTACTAGCTAATCTTCCCGACTGTGTTCCTCCAAGCTTTAGATTTCCATGAAGAAAATCTTTCTCCTGCATAAATGCTTTAATAAAAGTACCGCTAATCTTAGTTACTTCAGATAATTCTTTTATAAATTCAAGAAGATCTAATACATCTTCATCCTCAGTGTGGTTCTTTAAGTCTTGTAAGACGTCTCCTCCAGTAGCTGGGGCTCCTGACTTTGTTTTATCTAAAATTGGTAATTTAAGCGTGTCAAATAATAATTTAGCTAACTGTGGGTGGCTACTTGGATTAAATTTTACATCTAGAAAATCATCAATTGGTTTAACTAGTTTTTTTAATTTAGCATTAGCTTTTACACAGGTATCGTTTTGTAGCTGAATATTAAATGAACATACACAATCGTTTTCTTGTATTTGCTCGCTCAGCACTTTCTCTTTAGCTGTTAGGATATGATACACCTCCTGTATTCGATCTGTATCTAGAGGTAAACCTATTAGCATCATTTTAATTAATGTATATAAGCTAGGCTGGAATATTTCTAGGTAAGGACGGGATAAAGTTTCTTCATAATACTTTTCCCATATATAAAAAGTAGCTAAGGTATCTATTAAGTTATATCTTAGGATTTCTATTTTGGTATATTTGGTTATATCCTGAATTTCAATAGCGTAGTTACCTACATATTCCAAGGCAACTTCTTTTAGTTTAAGAGATACCTTCGTAGTAGCATTCTTAGCTAAGTACGCTAGGATCATAGTGTCATCGAAATTTTTGAAATAACGCAAACCTTTCATCATACCTGCATAGTCAGTAGCATGTTCCATCCATAAGCTTCGAATAAGGAGTTTTGCGTCAAATAGTCCATTGTGAAATACCAATTTACCTTTATATGTTTCTAGAAATTCTTTGAGATAATAAGTTCCATTGATAGATACATCAATCGCTACTCCGTTATGTTTATCCCACGCAAAAGCAATGGAAATTATTTCATCCTCGATATTTAATCCAGTAGTTTCTATATCTACAGCTAGTACTGGATACTTGTATAAGCTATCTAAAATTTCTCTATCAGATCCGTACCTAAGTCCGTATTCCGCGGAATTGATTAATACAGTTGTTCCTGTACCAGCAATAGCTCTAATACCTAATTCTATTAATTGGGAATTTTCGGGCTGTTGAAATAAGCTTTTATAGCTAGGAACATACACACAAGTAAAGTGAGTATATCCTGGGTAACTTCCCTTAACAGTGGATCCATATTTATCAGATATTTTTGCTATTTTAGTGATGAACTTAAAGTAATTACTATCTGCTATAATTAACTTAGATGCACTTTCTGGAATTTTATCAATCAGCTTGTCCAAGTAAGCCTTAGCAGTTTTAGCTAATATTTTAGTTGGGGTGTTGTAAAGAAGAGGTAATACGAGTACAGAGCTCTGTAAAATTCCCTCATTCGTTAATGGTTTTAAATAATAGTTAGTAATTTCTGCTGATTCTATAGCTGTTTCCTTGCACAGCAGTACTGTAGTGATCGACATAGACAGTTTCCCCAATAGTTGCCGGTTCATGGCCAGAATTACATATCCATAAAACAGGATAGTTTACTGGATCCAATTCTTCTTCGCCCCATAAATCAGTAAAATATATAAGTGCCTGAGTAGGGTGTTTTTCTACGTAATCTAATACGGGTATAAATGACGTACCTCCCCCTCCAGCAAATTCTAAAGCTAAAATATCCGTAGTTTGGTCAATTTCATATACTTGATGAATAACTGAATCACAATCAATAATTGTCATAGATTCAGGATTAAATGTTTGTTGAATACCTTTAATTTCACTAAGCATTTCTCGTAGTTCTTCATCGTTTATACTGCCACTAGTATCTATAGCGAATGTTAAATGCCCGAGACCGTAACTATGTAAGCTGGGCATATAGGTATCCCCTGAATATCTACGGTTCTTCCTTGCCCACGAGTACTCTTCGCGTACTCGCTGGTCGAGAAATCTATTTAATATAACTTGCCAGGGTAATTTAGGATTTAATAATTCATCAATTATTCGCAGGATTTCATCTGGAATGTCTCCAACGGCGTTACCTCCTGACATTTGTGCTTGAGTTCGTGCTCTAACAATAATATTAGTTACTGCAGAATCTCGAGCAAGACCATCTTCCTGATCTCCTTCTTCTTCATGAAGGTCAAGCATTAAACTTCCAGTATCGAAATCTTTCTTCTCTTTCATCAGATCGTCATAGACGCTGTCAGTAGACCATCCATCCCCATATTTTTGGTCAAGTAAGCCTGCTGTAGGTATTTCAAATCCTGCCTTGGTGAGCATGTGATTAATTATATAATCACCTGCACAATTCCAAATAATAGGATCTCTATCTCCTCTACGAGCTAGATGCTGAAATGCTACATGCCAGCATTCATGGGCCATTAGTCCAGCAAATTGAGTAACAGTTTGGCTTTTTAAAAATTCTGGGTTATAGCGGATAGTGGTTTTACTAACATCTGCTGTCTTAGTTTTGTCAGTAATAACATGGCGTAAGCTCAAAGCAATGGTAGATATAAACGCTGACCTAGTCATCAGCTCGACCTTAGCTTTAAGCAATTTACTTTCTAAATCAGTTTCCATATTATCTCCAAGTTTTTAATCGTTATCTTCTGGTTCTACTGTAAAACATAAAGCTGTTTCTTCATCACCATCTGCGTATTTATCCCATAAAGTTGTAAGTTGCATACGAAATTCTCCAGTAAAAGTTTTATATTTACCAAAAAATTCTATAGATTCTTGTTCTTCTTTTTTTGTTTGACATATAAGAAAAACTGATCCAGTTCCTACACAAAATTCTGCTTTCATTCTAATCTCCTTAATCTCTAGATTTTTTTTCTTTTAGCCAGACTCGGATCTTTCCGTTTTTGGTTGCTCTAGATATAAATTTATAACCGTACCCTCTTCTCGAAGATCTAATGTAACTGTAAAGATTACCACGTTGCTTATGAGTCATTACTACTGAGTCCCCAATTTCCATATCTTCTAAATATGCGTAGTTTCCTGTTTCTGTCCCTACTGGGATTGGTATACCTTTTTCTATTTTCACATTTCCTCCTCTTTATTAAAAGATTACTGAACTGTTATTCGCAGTCCAGTCTTGAATAGTCGGGTGTCCTTTTAATGCGGGAGTTCTTTTGTAGATATCTTTTAAAGTGACTAATTGCATTTCTGTTGGTAATCGATTAATAGCAATTATCATTTTATCCATATTATCTGGGGTACTATTGTGAGATAACATTGTTGTTACTGCGAACTGCTCACTAGGTTCTTTAGGTACTTTCCATCCAGATTTAGGATTAGCGATTATTTGTTCAATAGTAGGCAAGTTCTGATAAATTTCAGAATAAGTTGCTAGCTCTACTGCAGCACCTTCACCTACAGTACCGGCTAACCGTACCTTGGTAATATGATTCACAGTTGCTTTATTTTTAATTACCTTAGACGCAAATTCCCATGTACGAGGACACGGAAAAGTTAATTCATTTGTTGATGGATCAAATTTATGTAAAATTTCTGGTTTAAATTTAATTAAAGAAATAATACGATGATCAATATCATGTTCATTTGCCCAATCAATCCATACTTTGTGATCAACCCGCATACGGTAGTGATTTAATCTTGATGTAGTTGCTGTGCTTTGGGTATTTACAATGGCTCTATCTGTAGTTAGATTTCCCGCTGCAGCAATTAAACATCGGTCATGTAATTTATGTTTGTATACTTCACGATCTAAAATTAATTTATACGCTGCTGCCTCCGTTTGCTTATTTCCTGAATTAAATTCATCTAAAAACAGCAACCATCCATCATATCCTTCAGGAATGATATCTCCTTCAATTGGAAAATATTCTGGTATATGGAAGGTCATTCGTAATTGGTTATTCCCATTGCTAACTACACCTGGGTAACCTTGCATATCTACAGGTTCACACTGGGATACCCGAAAATCAATTACTTTCAAGTTAAATTTACTGGCAATAGCCCGAATAATATCAGATTTTCCCATTCCTGGACTAGATGCAACCATTGGAGTGAGACCTGCTTTAAGATCTTCAATTAGAGCCTCTTGCAGTTCGACTGCATTTACTTCAAACATATGCTATCTCTCCTTTTTATATGACGGGAAAGCCTAGGAATAATAATAGTTCTAGCAGGTCTTCTAAATCACTAGCGTTTTCTACTAAATCAGGATCTATATCTTCCACGGCTTGATAAAGTTCTTCTATATTTATTTCAGTGTCTGCGAGCATTTTGATTTTCATTTAATTTCCTCCGAAAGGTAGATTTCAGGGTCACCATAATAGTCTGATCTCCCCCTCTGCCAGTTCTCAAACTTCTCAAAAGCCCTATCCTGTGCCTCTTCTTCTGTTTCAGCAAACACCGTAAAGTCTTTATGAATTTCAGAGACAATCGTTATTTGGTATTTCATCTCACTTCTCCCAATTGATTAATTATCCTCTAATAAATTAGTGGTTAATCGTACTTTAAGAAAGTCAGGTACGTCAGGATTCACTACTTTAGGTTTAGCTTTTTTGGGAGTTCTAGGTGGCTCAGACGGTAAGTATTTATGAAATACCTCTGGCCAGACTTTCCTTAATAGCAATGATCCTTTATTTTTTTCAGTTGTTTCTTCTAAATAGGCTTCCATCGCACCTTTTTCGTTTTTACAAGCTAAGATGTCTTCACATAATTGATTAGCAGCAGTTTCTAATCTATCATGCATATGGGATTGTGCTGGATAGAGATAACTACTTGTGTTGTTGTCTGTTTCAACTGGATTTATTATTGGAGCATCTGCTGAATACGTCCATATTTCTTCTAATCTCTCATACTCAGGATTTGGGGACTTATAGTTTATAGTTACTTGGTAGTCCTTATGACGAGTGACCATTTCTGGAGGGAGTTGAGCTAGTATAGATGCCCATTTTTCCAGCCAAAGGTCTCTATTTTGTCGAGCTAGTGCTATTTTACGTTCTTCTAGTTTTTTCCTTTTTGTCCCATATAAATCATCTAGTATTTTATGCTTCATGGTACTTATTTCATGATACGCAAGCCTCATTTTGAATCCTCCAGTAAGTTTTCTAGTCTATATTTATCGATTTGTCTGCGTACTTCGCAAATGGAACTATCGTGCATATTAGCTACGTACTTAAAAGAATCAGCTAGTGATTGATTATGATATATACATTTATTATCTATCCTCCAATGCTGACAAGCCCGTAATTTACAATAGTTTACTACAAAATTCGACATTAAACAGCTCCTAAATTTAAGTACTATTAAGTGTTTTAGGTACTATAGTATTAAGTATGAACGGGTTTATCTTAGCCCTTTTTTGGTAAACTTTTTCCCTTTGAAAAAAAAATGACCTCCCCAATTAAGGGAAGGCCATACGTTAATAGTGGCTTTTGCTTGCACGATTCGTTACTTAGTCTATTCGCTAAATAGATACCACTGAGGAGTATTATGACAACATATAACTGCTGTTCTTAATATCACAAGCCAAGTCGTCACTGAATTTAGTTAACACTAAAGCGTTGTTTCCAGTAATTTGTCGTAATATGTCCTGAAGAATATCACTCTTGGCTATTTCAGCCATAATTTCCCTATAAGTCGATGCTACTTTTGATAAGTGATTAGGATTAAACACAAAACAATCATGAACATGACTTAATTGGAAATCACAACGTCTAATCATTTCTCTAGCCACATAGCCATCAATTGAATGAATAACATTAGGGCAAAGAGACCTATAATTGTCAGATTTAGTTTGATGGAACCACCTCAAAGGAATATCTCCTAATTCTGGATCTGGGTATACGCCGTTAGTGCCCTCTACAACAGGTATATACACCGTATGATTATCAGGCATTATCCACGTATGGTGATCAGCATTAGGATTCCAACACTTGTTAATAACATCCATTACATCTTCCGCTCCTGGGAGCAAGCCTGTAATGACATTATAAAATACGTCTAGTTCTATTTGTGAAAGTAAAGCTTTCGGCGTAGCTCTAGAATTAAAGAAATGAGTCATAGCGACCTTTTTAATTATCTTTCTAGATATAGGCCTAGACAATTGCGTATTCATTAAATCAGCTATTTCCGTATACAAATCGTATCTAATAGCTGGGTCCATCATATTAACGAACCTAGCAGTCTTCTTACACCCAGATATAGCTGCCATTACCTGAATGCCTGAGGACGTCGCATCTAGACTCATTACATATCCGGTAGGTTTACCCTCACAAGTATCTACTAGCGCTCTAACGGCCTTACGTCCAAGGACAGGCTCTTTCCAATCTATGGTGCCGTAGTTTTGTCTACGCCCCCAGTCTATACGTTCTTGCCATGTAAGCTTATCTTTTCCTGCATGATTAGCTATAGCAATATATAAACTAGGCAATCCTGTTTCACTGATTAACTCTTTATTATGCATTGATAACAAAGCTTTACCATATTCATTACTCTGGAGATTTAAATCATAACCGGAAGAATAACTTCTTCCTCTAGAATCATATCTCCAGACAAAATGAAATGGTATACCAATATACTCGCCAATAACCCTTAAAAACTTCTTTTTGTTCATAGCTCTATTTGTATCTCTTTCGAGCTTAAAAGTAATGGGATCTATCTCCCATGGAATAGATTGAAGCTTATTAATAACATCATAGGCTAAAGACTTATTATGTTTAGTAAATCTACTACCAAGTACTAGATGTTTAGTTTCAAATAACCATCCTCCACTATGATTATCAGTCCATGGTACGGGTAGTGTTTTCATAGGAGGTAAATACTGTAACTTAGCTAATTTTCTTTTGGTTCTTTTGTCCAATTGAAAACTAGGATGTACATACCACTCACCATCTATTGTTAAGAAAGTGTATATACCAACGTCTTTACACTCTTTAACCAATAGAATTCCCCATTCGAATGCTCGTGCGGAGTTTTTAATACCCGCAATATGCCCTAACTGAGTAGCAATAGCTTGGATAGGTTTAGCAACTTTATCTTTAAGAAGGATAGAAAACATTTTAATATAGATTTCTTTATTAGATTTCTTACCCCTATTAAGATCTGTAATGGTTTCCAATATATTTAGTTCCATTTGAAATGGAATCTGTCCCTGAATCGCTTCTAGTACAATTTCATCTGTAATTCTTGTAGACCATGAAGTTTCCAGAGCATATTGTTCTATCGCTGTATTCATAGTACGTGCCTCCTCGCATTAACATGAATAAAAAACGCCCCTAAAGATCCTGAACTTATCTTTAGGAGCGTAATATTGAGTACCGTTGAATTTGTTTAAAGCTTATTTTGCCCAAGCAACTATAAGGTGTCCTCCAAAATAAAGTACAGCAAAACAAATAGTTATCCATGCAAATCTATCTAAATATTTTTCCATTAGGAATCCCTAGTCCTTTTTAGTTTGATGTTTATAATTGTCTATAGTCTCTTCTAACTCCCATGTATGTCTCTTTTGGCTCTTATAAATTTTTTCTAAATCTGCAACCTTGCTTTTTAGTACTGCTATTTCCTGCTTCTTAGCATAAATAGCCTTATCTTGCTCCTCGATCTTTTTCGTTAGTTTAAGTATCTCATCAGAGTCTGGTTGTATTAATGAATTTAACCCATCTTTAATACTTGGTCCTCTTTTTATCATTTCCTCTATCTTATGAAGCGATGGTATAGGTATATTAATCATGTAGCCCCCTTATTAGTAATCAATTGCATTAAATAAACTCCATTTCAGGGATTATCATTATATTTTCAGGATTTTCTCCTGACCTTTCTATAAAATCATTAGCATCAGCTTTTGATTCAAATACAATAATATGTTTATTTTCATCAACTATTAATACTTTATGATCAAAGGTATAATCACAAATCTGAACTAAAAGGTATCTCATTTTGTAAAACCCACGTTGTTAGTTTGCATTTCTTGGTGGTTTATCTAATGAATCTCTGTACTCCTGGTCTTCATCCGCTAGCTTGTCTATTGTCGCATTTTTCATCCAATCCTCAAAATCATGTTTATCTCTTTGAGTCATGGCTTCCCTATCTTCTATGCAATGCTCAAACATAGTCCAATCCTGCACTACACGAAGAAATTTAAGTAAAGCATTTCTAGTGTAAGTATCTGTATGATTTATTGTTTTGTACTCACTCTTACTCCATTCCTGAAGTAATTCACTTAATAATCTACTAAATTTAGGCGTCATAATGGCGTTCCTCATTAGATTCCTCCTCGTTTACAAGATAAACAGTATAGCCATCTTCAAATCTATTTTCTTTTACATTATTTCTTGGAATAATAAGAAATTCAGTATCTAAAGTTGCAATAAAAATATCTTCATCTTCCTGCATACTCGTTCCCGGTATTCTCTTCGTATGTTGCCAAGTATTAACTAGTTCAAGTATTTTTTTCCAAGTCTCCATAGAAGTGCACCTCGTTATTTAATAGGATTATAAGCAATTGCCACAGTATCAACGTATTTCTTACTTGTTCCAATAATTGCTTTTCTTCTAGCTGATTCGCTACTGGTAGCTCTAACAGTATCTATCTTTACAAATGCTGGTCTTTCACCTGTAACTTCATAGACAACGTAGTTATCTATCTTATTATAAATTGTTATTGGCATTCTTTCTATCCTCCATCTTAAAAATAAAGGGGCTACAGACACTTTATAAGTGCCTGCAACCCCAAGGACTAATAGACTTACTCAGACCACGAATCTATTAGCTCATCCGCACTAATAGCACGAACAATAGCTTCAGTCTTCCAAGCTTCAAGGATCATATCCCCGTGCTCTTCAAGCCAGAGTTCAACTTTCTTATCTCCAGCTGTTACGAAACCATTAAATTTGATCTCGCCGTCATAAGACTTGTCCTTCTTAGGATCAGTCTTCTTCATAACCTTCAAAGAACGACCTTCACCTTCTGTATCTGCCAAATACATCGCAGGACTATTCCCGAGAGCTTTAACAGACTTTTCAGTAATCTTGGGATTACCCGCAAGATACTCCGCCACCTCAAAATAACAACCCGTAGAACCAATCAAATATCGGTCTTTAGGGGTCTTCTTTTCAGGCGTTTCTTCTACAACAGGCTCTTTATTATTCAATAAAGGCATATTGCACCTCCTATCGATAGGATTAAAGAATTAAGGTATCACTATGACACCTTTTTAGGGCTTTGAAACCCCGTAAGGGCTTCAGCCCGTTCTGCAGTTCGTCTTTCTACCCTCTATTTAATGCTTTAAACGTGATTGCTTGCAATCACCCCCTTTATCTTTTACTCCAATGCTTTAAATCGATAGCAATGGGCATGCCTTGCGCCTCTTCTTTATGCAAGGACATGACATTGCGATAAATGCGTAAGCATTTATTCCATGCTTTATGCTTTTAATATAAATAGTCAAGCGCAGTGCCTCCGGCACGAGCTTGCATACCTTTAAAAAATGAACAAGGGCACGAATGTGCCCTGGCTCTTTAAGTTAATTGTTGGCAATACATGCACTCACATGCATCTGTATGATCAATAGGTTTATAAAGTTTACTGTCCAGAATCCTTTTGGTCAACGATTCTGCGTACTTCTTTAAAATGTCTCCATGGCACGGCTTGGGTGCACAAAAGCACCCTAATCGTTTGTCTTTTAATTCATGTAGATCTTGCATAAGTTCTTTATTATTAACTAAATACTCTTCAAACTTAGCAATGTTCTCTTCCCGCGTACCTTCACTAAATGGGTTACCCCATTTACCATTCTGTTTCCTACCACTGCGTCCAATATAAACGTCATAAGGTTTCTTATATAGATTAACAACAGTAATCATAGCTATATCCTTTCTTTACAGTTAATAAAGCTCCTAAGGGGCTTCAGCCCCCAGGTGCTTTTATCTGTTTTCGTCAATCCAATCTAATGCTATTAGGATCAAGTAATAACCAGATGGAATGATTACACAGAATATTAATGACCATTGTTCAGCTTGACTTGTCATAACGATTGCCTCCAACGTTCATGGTTTATGTTCTTTGCTTGTTCTTCCTTTACTTTGGCTTCAGATACACACCTCCAGTACTCTGCTTGACGGAAAGCACCAATTTGACACTCCATATTGAACTCTGCCTGCCCAAGTTTTTCTTCGAGATTTTCGATGGTAGTTTTATACTCTGCAAGAACCTCAGGGTCTATCATTACGCTTGAGACCCCTTTAAGATTGATTCTTACTGATTCTTTAGTGATCATAATCACTATCTCCTTTATCTATGATTAGTATAAATACCTACACGACCTAAAGGCCGTGTAGGTATGTGGCTAGAAGAAGTCTTTGCAGACCACTTGTTTGGGTTGCTTCGCCATGTGTTCAGCCATGAGCTTGGCGTAATCCTCCTTACCTCCCTCATACAAGAACGCATCGCGTTCTGCATTGAGATCACACCCGTCGGACAACCAGTCCCCATGAGCATCAGACTCAGCGGAAACCAGGCACTCCACTCGAAGAAGCTCGAGTTGCTTGGTTAGGGATTTACCCAACAACTCAAGATCCTGACCGCAGGGCTCTCGGTCGTTAAGCATGCAACGATCAGCTCGCTTGTGCAAGTTGATCAAAGCCCTGAGTACATCTTCTTCTGTAACTGGTTTAGGTGCATATTGATCACTCATAACGTATCTCCTTAAGGAAGAGTTGTGGGATTATTCCCTTATGGGCTTCAGCCCACTAGGATCCTTAGTGTGGTTAAGTATGCATAGAGATAGGTTTGGGGTAAGGAATGAAAGGGATAGATCTTTCTTTAGCTATCTTACAGTGTATTATCTTATGTGTAAAAAAAGGAAGGGGAAGCATGGGCGCGAATGCGCCCAGGCCCCCGAGAGGTTAGCTGGTGAGGAGAGATCGACGAGGACGGTAGATGTAGGAATGCTCGTCCTTGGTGAGCTTATGCCCTTTAAGCTCACTAGCGAAAACACGTCTGTCAAGTACGTGCTGGACACGTTGACCTTCGCCTGCGACACGTATTTCGTCGCTGGCGATGTCAACGATCTCTTCAGTCCCTTCCGATGTCTTAACGACTAGTCGAACGAGGGACTGAATAGCAATGTTGATACCGCTAAAAATGTAACCGATTGTTTTCATGGCAATAAATCTCCTTATAAGGTTAGTAACATGCCTTTAGGGCTTCAGCCCTAGGTTTTGGTTGCCGTCCTACTGTGTAAAAAGATCGTTTTTGAATTTAGGGGGCGGGGGTAGTTGAGCACTACCGCCCCCAAGTAGTAAGTATTGCACTCGTACCTAAAAATAAAAAATTGCTAATGGCTTTAAGACCATCTTGTAGGTTAGCCCTGCTCTTAATATATTATATTAATATAAGGACGACGGACTGAAGCCCCGAAGGGGCGAGAAGTCCGGAGGACTCTTCTTATTCTTAAAGAAGGATATACTACTTATAAATTATTGTTATATAGGGGCTATATTCATTCTCAAAATCTGTTTATTCTCATATCTGAGATTAAACTACCCTGTTTAATCTCTAATGTGAGATTAAACTGAAGTTAAATGTTGCTATTTGTTGTTTTTGGGTATATTATTTTTCCATTCTCAATATGGTCTATTGAGTTGTTTCTATCGGAGGGAAGGCAATGTTTAATAAATTTCAATTGGGGACACCCCCTGCTACTCTTTTAGCTAATAATAAGCTATCGAGTGATGCCGCGCTGGTTCTGCTGAAGATAATGTATAAGATCAATAGGGTAAATATGGTGGTGGGGACTCCTAAGACTATATGTGAGAAGACGGGGATGACCCTGCATGATTTTCATCGTGGGCTGCGGACCCTGAAGAGGTCTGATTTTATTAGAAAATATACCAAGAAAGAGTATATGCTTAATCCAGATGTTATGTTTAATGGGAACGATAGGCAGTATTTTATAGTTAAGCACATGTGGGATACCCAGACTAGTAAAGGACTGAGAAGTGAGTAAATATATAAACCTAGAGACGGCAGGTGAGAGTACTCTGTCCAGGACAGCATGCGCTCTACTGCTGCCATTAACGCTATTATCTAATAAAAATAATGAGATAGATAAGAAAGCGTTTATTAAAGCAGTTAATTGGATTAAGGACTACAGGACCTGGAACAAGTATTGGGCTGAATTAGTAGACAAAAGTGTGCTAATACAAGTAGATAAGGACATATGGATGGTATCTCCCCATGAATGCTATTCAGATGGAATATCACATAACGCATTAATTAACAAATGGAACGAGGTTCGTAATGCAACTAACTAATTTAAAAGATGTTGATACTAGTCTGGAAACAACAGACCATTTAACTAAGGAGCAGTTAGCCGGGGCAGTACCCGATAAACGGTTTAGAAGACACATAACTGACGAGGTTGTCGCAATTATTAATTCGGAACCTGATTCTGAGCTAAGGAGAGTGTTTCGGGATAACACGTTGACTTATTCCTCGGTATTAGCAACGGGTAAACACTCTTTAGCTGCTTATGTGAACGCTATTAAGTTTGTATCTCTTAGATTAATGGGAGATAAGGCTTCTATTGCTTATAGCAAGGTATTTCCTGACAGGTACCAGAATTTAATAGATAAAGGCGCCTCGGCTTCTTATATAGCTAGTTTTGCTGATAATTACAGTAAAAATGCATTAATTACTAAAATTATGGAACAGACTATGGTGCCTACGCATATATTAAATGCAGGCGTCTACCAGGAGGCCATTAATGTACAGGCAGAACTAATGCATACAGCTAAATCAGAACTAGTAAGGCAGAAGGCAGCTGAATCACTGATCAGTAATTTAACAGCTCCTGCAGCGGCTAAAGTAGAAATTGATATTAACTACAATAACGATGTAGTAGAGGATTTAAGAGCAACTACTAAGGCTCTTGCACAGCAACAGCTTAAAATGATTCTAAATGGCCAATCTAGTGCTAAAGAGGTAGCGCATAGTGAAATAATAGCTAAGAAGGTTGATCCAGTAGAAACTACATACGAGGTAATTGAAAGTGCTAACTAAGAAATCAGTGGATGAATGGCTTAATGATATCGACTACGAGGATGATCCTACGTATGTGCCAAGTGAATTCGCCCTGGAATTCGTATCATTTATCAAGTTAGTTAATGGTGAGAAGGGAGAAGAGAACAAAACTCCGGTAATTCACTACCAAATGCTGGATAAAATAGCAGGTAAAAACCAGAACACCGCTAATATGTGTGCGCGTGGATTGGCCAAAACTACTATCTTCGCAGAATACTTGTTTTTATATCTGGCTGTGTATGGATCAATTCCAGGATTTGGAGTAGTAGACTACGCCTTATATCTTTCAGATAGTATTGAGAACGGCGTAAAGAAAATGAGGCTTCGTATAGAAAGGCGTTGTGAAAATAGTGAATTTTTGAAAAAGTATATTACTACTACTAGGTTTACTGATATTAGATGGTATTTTAAAAATGCTGAAGGCAAGGAATTTGTTGTTACTGGGCATGGTGCGAAGACAGGTGTTCGTGGTACAGTTGAATTAAATACGAGACCGCACCTTGCTGTACTCGATGATCTATTAGGAGATGAAGATGCTAGGTCCGCGACTATTATCGAGAATGTGGAAAACACCGTCTATTCTGCTATTGATTACGCCCTACATCCGAATAAACGTAAAGTTATTTGGTCTGGAACTCCGTTTAATGCTAAGGACCCTCTGTATAAGGCCATAGAATCAGGGGTTTGGCATGTTAATGTGTACCCAGTATGCGAGAAATTTCCTTGTAGTGAGGAAGAATTTAAAGGTGCTTGGGAAGATAGGTTTAGTTATGAGTATGTGAGTACTCAATATCTTAAGGCTAAAGGGGCTGGACAGTTAGATTCATTTAACCAGGAGTTAATGCTACGTATTACATCAGAAGAAGATAGGCTAATCCAGGATTCAGATTTAATTTGGTATAAAAGAAGTACGTTACTTAAAAGCAAAGGAGCCTATAATTTTTATATCACTACGGATTTTGCAACTAGTGATAGAGAACATGCTGATTTTAGTGTAATTAACGTATGGGCATACAATAATAACGGTGATTGGCTCTGGGTAGACGGGTATTGTAAAAGAGCCCTAATGAATGACACTATTGATAACTTATTTCGTTTAGTTCAGGAATATGCTCCCCAGGAAGTAGGAATTGAAACGACAGGACAACAGGGAGGTTTTATTAGCTGGATTCAAAATGAAATGGGACATCGTAATATTTATTTTACTTTGTCTACGGGGAAAAATAGTAATACAATAGGAATCAGACCTACTAAAGATAAGATGAGTAGGTTTCAGCAGAATGCAGTTCCGTTGTTTAAATCTAAAAAGATTTGGCTACCGGAAGAATTAAAAGACAGCGAGGAACTTGTAGAGTTGCTTTTTGAATTATCTTTAGCTACTCTAAAGGGGTTTAAAAGTAAGCACGATGATCAGATAGATACAGTTAGTATGTTAGCAGAACTAAATGCGTGGAAGCCAAGTGAAGTGGCTACCCAGGACGATGACAGCGATGAGTTAGAAAACTCAATAATGTGGGGTGATGATGGTAGCATAAAAAAAGCAGGAGACAGTTCCTACTTTGTTTGATAGCTTGCTTCGACCCGCTTTCTCACCGGGTCGATGCCCTCCAGGATAGGTAGAGGGGTTCGGCCCCCCTCTACCTACCCACCTTTTTAGGGGATGATATGAAAGTTTTAGAATATATTGATTATTTAACTACTGGAGAATGCAGCAAGCTTGCTATTGCTAGTGT